>LZCG01000014.1_pt1 | contig 35040 bp, 40 predicted proteins | sample 768541 | NCBI WGS metagenome assembly LZCG01 (sample SAMN05200874, study PRJNA324366) | oil field metagenome | isolation source: sample BH-FW-1 from oil reservoir | place: India: Bombay High | collected 2015-07-11
TATGAGGATTAAGGCCCGTGTCGACGGGAAAAGTCGGAAAGCTCTCTTGGCAGTTATCAATGTTTCCATCCCCTATGAGGATTAAGGCCCGTGTCGACTTACCTCGTTAATTCATTACCTCGTTCCTTAATAGTTGGTTTCCATCCCCTATGAGGATTAAGGCCCGTGTCGACGAATTGTAACAGGGATAATTTTGGCCGGTATAGGTTTTGTTTCCATCCCCTATGAGGATTAAGGCCCGTGTCGACTGCTATGTATGTGGACCATCATGGAAGTGGAGTATCCTGTTTCCATCCCCTATGAGGATTAAGGCCCGTGTCGACTTATGTCTCTCTTTCGCGCCAACGAACCCACTGCCATTGTTTCCAATCCCCTATGAGGATTAAGGCCCGTGTCGACGGGGATAGTTTTCCAACTATCCGCAGCTTGAGCTTAAGTTTCCATCCCCTATGAGGATTAAGGCCCGTGTCGACTTAACGATTGTTGCTTGTCCTCCGTCGTTGTCAGTTGTTTCCATCCCCTATGAGGATTAAGGCCCGTGTCGACCTTGTTCTCTACACTAGTTTCGAAGACGATAAGGACTGTTTCCATCCCCTATGAGGATTAAGGCCCGTGTCGACTGGAGAGAGATGAGCTTACGAGAGCGTGGGTTATGTTTCCATCCCCTATGAGGATTAAGGCCCGTGTCGACACTGGCTGAATGGAACCTATATGACGAAACGGATGAGTTTCCATCCCCTATGAGGATTAAGGCCCGTGTCGACCGGGAAGCGGACGGCGAGGCGCTCAAGTTTCTCATGGTTTCCATCCCCTATGAGGATTAAGGCCCGTGTCGACTCCGGCTCTCGCAGCCCGGTTGGGCTCTGTGCTCCTGAGCCGATTTCCAAACGGCCCAGTTTTCCACAGGTCACCATAAAGCATTCTAGCACATCAAATAGAGAAAGTCCAGTTGGTATCCGGCACAAACGGGATGTTGCCGCTATATAATGACTTTTTTCAGATTCCATTAGGGTTTTCGCTTGATTTGCTCACCGAATTCTTCACCGGCAAAATTCCGTTTGGATGATCATATCACAATGGTCTGCACCTCACTAGTTACAGTCCCGTGAATCGCGATAGTCCTGCGTCGACAGTGCCGGCAAAGGAAGTAGAGCCGAACCAAGTCCTCGCCTTTGATCTCGGCCCTGATCATCTCTTTCATCCTTGCCAAATTCGTCCGATCGAGGATGGCCTCGAAGACCGAGTACTGAACAGCCGTACCGAAGCTCTTCAGCTTGTTGTGCAATCGCGTCCGTCGCCGATCATCCGGTATGTCATAGGCTATCACGACAAAGGTCTTCTTTTGACTCATCTTATAAGGAGTCATTGTACTAAGAATGGGTAGTACTGTTTTTTCTGATCACTTATTACATCAGCTAAATGTCGCGTTTGAAGCTCTATACATCGACGATATGATATTCGCTGATTAAGTCGTGGATACCGTATCGTGCTGGCCAAGCGAGCATCATATCGCTTAAGAAACCGTTCAAGCCCTTCCTTGGTAAGGCGGATCTGCCCCTCGAGGCAAAGAAAGTGCTCCGGCCCCAGTTCCCTGTGGTTGATCATAGACAAGACGAGGGAATCAACGATGATCGACCGCCACTCCTCCATTAGATCTGAGGCCAAAGCTGCGTGGCCCCGTTTGACTTCGTGGAAGAGCCCCAAGTATGGATCAAATCCGACAATATTTATCGTGGCATAGAAGTTATTAAAAAGAAGTGTGTAACCCAGACTGAGCAGAGCATTGACCGGGTCGCGAGGTGGACGCCGATTCCTACCACGAAATCCTAGCTCTGGGCGTAAGAAGGTTGAAAAAGCCTGGTAGAATACTGCGGAGGCCGCCCCTCCCACCCTCTCAAAGCAGCGAGATCGGCTGCATTTGCGGCTTTCTTGTCAAGTTGAGCCAGGCGGTCTACGGCGGTCTTGATTGCTCCAGTTGCCTTTCTGGATCGCTGGCGGCGGCAGAGGGCAGCCATGTTGTGTAGTTTCCCATGAACAAGTTGCCGGGCCAGCATTAACCGGCGGCGAGGATCTGAAAAGGCACTGTACTGCTTCTGCCGTAGTCTGGCGTCCTTGGTCCACACCGGCTGAAGCCGTCCTCTATACGTGCCGTAGCTTGATAAGAACGCTACATCAATCCCATTACTAAGAGCGAAGGCAATAGCCGGGGTCGTGAGCTGTATGTTCCCAAAAAGAACGATCTGCTCCACGTGAATGGCGGGAATGTCCTGCAGAATCTCGCGCCCTTTACGAACGAGAAGGCGACCATCTGTCTTCGTCAATACAGCCCCTTGTTCAGCGATGTACAGGGTGCCCATTGTGATCTTTGTTCACCTCCTCAAGGAGTGCTTCGAAGTCCGTCGCTATAAATGGCGTTTCTCTAACTTCGTCAACTTCCTTTTCCTCTTCGGGCTCAGGGAAGGAGGGGACCCAGCGGCCATCCTCATCGTCGCTTGTTTGAAACTCCAAGGTTGCCCCAAGGAAGGAAAGGCCTTCCTCCACGTGAAGGATGCGAGTCTTGTGAGAATTTAGGGCCAGGCCAAGAGAAGCGAGAATCACTCGCGCTTGTTTCAAAGCCTTCTTTGTTTCGGCTTGCGTGTGGCATAGGATGACGATGTCATCAGCATATCGCACCGTGTGCAGCTGTTTTCGTCTTGCTTTCTTGTCAAACTGATCGAGATAAACATTGGCCAAGAGGGGAGAAAGAGGGCTTCCTTGGGTAAGTCCCTGTGTACGTGTTCTTTGCTTTGCTACATAAGAGGTACTTTGCAGTAAATTGATTGTAAGGAATGAACGGATCAGCTTGCGCAGTCGGCGATCTTTAATCCTGCGAGCAATGACTCGCTGTAACTTGCGAAGGTCGATGCTGTCAAAGCACTGATGGATATCCAGCTTCACTGCCCAAAGGTACCCTTGGTTGACCAGAATGCTAAGATGATCGAGTGCCATTTGGACCGAACGGCCAGGGCGGAAGCCATAGCTGCTGTTGTCAAACTCTGCTTCAAAAACGGGTTCGATCACATTTAGTACGGCACGCTGGACAATCCGGTCTCGCACGGTGAGGATGCCTATGGGGCGTTTGTCCCCGTTGTCCTTGGGAATATAGACAAGTTTGGCTGGTTGAGGCCGATACCTTCGTTCCTGTAGATCTTGTTGGAGAGACTTGAGGTTCTGGAAAAGGTAGCGCTGAAACTGGATCACAGAGACTCTGTCGATTCCGGCTGTCCCACTGCTCTTCGTTTTCACCTTGTGCCAGGCTTCAGTCAGGTTCTCATCGGAGTAAACCGACTGATACAAGTGCTTACTACCATTGGACATGTGAAATCACCCGTTCTCGTAGTTTTGACGAATAAATAGTTCTGCCTCTTTATACTTCTTTTGATCAGTTAGGCGCGCGATCTTTGCTAAAGCCCCCTCGCCTAGTTGCTCGTTCACGCCTTGCTGTAACGCTTGCCAGTCTCCTTGAAAGTAAGCCTGTTTAAGTGCTCTATCTCCTGCGAGCGCTCTGAGCGTATTTACAATCCTCACTTCATGGGGGTAAACCCGTGGCTGATTGGCAAAATGAGGATCACCAACGGCATCGCGCGCTAGCCACTCTGTCATACCCTCTTCTAGCCCCTTGCCGAGCATGTCCCCGGTCTTTGGATCTTCTAATTGGTGTAAGTGCTCGTGGGCCAACAGGCGCGCCGTCAGCGGGTGGGTCTGGCTGACCCAGATCCCGCCGTTTTGCTTGTCGTAGTGGCCTAGCATGCGTTGTGCCTGGTTGTCGTCTACGTCATATGCAGATCGTACTAGTGACTGGTACTCCTGGCGTGGGAGAACACTGGCGGGCAGATGTCGAGCCTCTTGCATGCGTTGCTTGGGAATGTAGCGTCCATGACGCTCCTTGATTGAGCGTAGAACGTCGGAATCGACCTTTCGGAAGACATGCTGATGAAACGCTGCCGCATCCTTCTCCGATTGGCCGCGTTCTCGGGAGTCCGTGGCATCTCTCAGCTTCTTGTGAAGCTTCGCGTTCTCAAATGGTCCGCGTTTTGTCTCGTGGCGTCTGTTCGGATTCTCTATCATCTTTCCTCCTGGCTGCTGAACAAGGTGCCAGCTAGGTTCGCTGGCAGTCGTTGTCTGAGATCCGCTGGCAGATCAAGACGGTCTGCCAGCGCAACACCGAGTTCGAGTGCGCGAACGGGAATCTGACTCGATGATGACTGTCTGCCGTCGGCGACCGCCTCACGCAGATAGTTCGCCAGGGTCGACCACAGGTCTTCGGGCGGTGTTGCAGCGATCAGTCCCTCAAAGCGACGAATCATCTCCGGCGTAACGTCCGTTACAGTTGTTTGGACAGTGGAGAGGCTGTCGGTTGATCTGGAGCATATTCCAACGGGAACTTCTCGTAGAAAGCCTGCATGCGCTTGGCTACCGAGGTGCTCGTTGAGGCTCTTTCGTCATCCAAATGAAGCGCGGAGACTTGTGTGAGGATGGGGGTATGGAACCCTTCGGAGAGACGACTGCTTGACGAACGGCTAACAAGGCCAACGACTTGGCTTGTTCTGCTGTCATGTTCGTACACCCTGCTATCGCGTTTCGGTCATCTTTCGCCAGGAGACGATGAACGATCTTGGTGTTGGTGCCACGGAGAATGTCAGGATGAAGTTTGGCCGGACTTTGATCGACCACGGCAATCCCCTCACCAAACGCCCTGACCTCACTGAGGAGTTGACAGAATGTCTCTACACTGTGAGAACGAATCGAGGAGAGATCAGGATGCTGTGGAAAGGAGCGGTCCGCAAGCAGACGATGGGCCTCTTCTACAACAGTAATGTGTTGCAGTCGGTTGCCATGCTTCCTGCGTTGGGAGTGTGCCCGATACTCGTATAGTCGGATAAGAAGTGTACCGATCAGGAAGGCCACTAGTTCCGGATCACCGATGGAAGCGAGCTCGAGAATAACGGGTTGCTGAAGCAGTTGGTCCAGCGGGAACGATCGGTGGGTGTTCAGGAGTTTGCCCTTGGATCCCACTAGTAGGCTCCCAAGCCTTACATGCAGCGCTGTTCGCACGTTCTGGGTGACTTCATTGTCGTAGCCGGCACGGTTAGCAACCTCCGTGGTTTTGACGCACAGGTCTTGTATGGTTGGATAACTACTATCCCCCTTGCCCGTGTCCTGAGCCAGGTTCCAGCCGTAGCCTTGATATACCTCGGTGAGGGCCTGTTCGAGCAGGTAAGGCATGGGCGGGTAGAGGCCGGCGAATGTAGCTGGAACAGTGTTCGCAAGAGATCGAGGTGGGTCTGGACTGGGACGCCTTCGGGGATCTCTAAGGGGTTTATCCGAAACGGTGCTTCGCGTTCATCTCCCAGAGTGAAGATCAGGAGGTCTTCAAGCCCCTTAGCCTTTCGAAGTTCTCGGTACTCTCGCTTTGCGGGTTCGATCACTAAGAACGGCACCTTGTGCTGGCGCCATAGATGGAGAAGGAGGTGCTGAGCTGTTCTGGTTTTACCGCTTCCCGTAATGCCGGTGATAAAGAGGTGCCGCAGCAGGCCATCCGTGGGAAGCTGTACTCGTTTCGCCGTAATGCCGGTCGCTGTTTGCACGCATCCAATGGTCACAGTGGCCCTGCTTGGATCAGGGGGTGATTGTCCATATTGAGGCGTAGGGCGTACTGCGTAGCCCGGCTGTTCGCACGCTGGCAAGTGGATCAACTGGCAAAGACTATCTGTGTGTAGTTCAGAGTAGGGATTGGGTTCCAGCTCCCCTCCTGACTGACGGCGTGGACTGCGAAGAACGCGAATAGGTCTGGGAAGGGATTGTTTGCCAGCGAGCGCAGAGACCAGCAAGCTGGCCCCGGCTCGAAGCGTGGTCTCCTGTTTGGCAAACAGAAACGCCCTCACCTGCCACATGCCCAGGGTAATACCACGGCGGTACTGGCTTAGGGCCAGACCAAGCATCTTGTGATACGTTGCTGCGATAGGTTGGTTCTCTGCTTCTACAGTTCCCTTACGCAGGTAGGTGTTCACAAGCTGTTGATCGTTATTAGCCAGTTTCCTGATTGCTTCCTGGATCTCTCGCTCACACAGCGGTTGAGCAAGTACCAGGTAGAGCCAGTCGGAAGTCCCCATGCCCTGCAGCAAAGGTGTGAGCGAATCCTGGCTCGGCGTGGGGATACCAACAAGCGCCATTCCACACGGCCAGTCAACTATATCATCAACAAGCGGCTGAGGATCAACGATGTGACTCATGATTCCCGGCAGATGCCCATTTAGCAGGCTCTGGATCGCTTCATGAGACCCATGTTGCTCGTAGGTTCCCAGCAGAACTTGGAGGTCGTCATTGTCCTTGTGTAACGCGAACAGCACCGGACTGCCTAGCGCCCACATCCCTGACAGCACAGGCTGGAATACAGAGGTAGCTGGCCGTTTTGTGACAATCACGTTGGGAACCGACCTGACGCACAAAAGACGACTGGTTGCCCTTTCCAACGATATGGGACGGGACGAGAACTCACTGTCTAAGTCAAGGCCCATCATTCGTGCTAACCTTCTGTGTAGGTCATCGGAAACGTTCAGCACTCTTGTCATGATCCGCTCCCTGAGAAGACTCGCGCAACGGGTCCATAGAAGAGGCCGAAGAGCACCGCCACCGTTGCCAGGTTCAATACTAGCGGAAGCCAAGGACGGCCGCTACGAAGCTGCGAATAAGCTCCTGTACGCAGATTGGATGCACGGCGCAGATGCAGCGTGCCGCGACGCACAACTCCCCATAAGGCAACATCATCTCCCGACATCAGGTTGGCGCCACGCAGCCGTCCCTTGGCACGAACAGTCTGCTCAGCACCATCACGCCGACGAATCCGGAAATACCTGACAGGCACTTGGCGCGTCTGATCTCCGCGCGGGTTAAGAAGGCGGAATATGCCCAAAATAGATAAAATATTCACGGGCATCAAGTACCGGAACAGGACAAACAGAACTGCAAATCCCGCGACCAGTGATATTGCGCCAGCATACGCAAGCCACAATCGCAGCAAAAGGATGGGTACGCGAGGAGCTCTGTTATGAGTAGCACCCTGTGCACAACCGTCGGCCAGCGGATATCCGGCGGTTCGTAATAGGGCGCTTCAGTGGCGATAACTGTGCCAACGACATCGGGCTGTCCAGTCAAGAAGGAACCCACGGGTGTATCGGCCAACAATGGATCAGTGGACGCAGTCGTGGCTAGAGCCGCTGTTCCGCTGTACTGTTTGGCTGGCTCACGGGGTGCGCCATGTGTTGAGCGTTCGGTGATTTCAGGTGCAACTAACGCGCCGCAGAAGGCACATCGTTGTGCGTTTTGTGGGAGTTCGCGTCCACATTGAGAGCAGCGCATCAGGAATCACCTCCTTCTTGATCTCTCCTGAGAGTCTTCATTTGGTAACCCATGATCCCATTTGCTGTCTTCCCCGTTTCCCGCGCCTACGGCCACGTCTGGAAGAAGGAAGCCAGATAACGACCAACGCGCCGATAAGCAGCCAGATATTGACAGCCAGGAAGCGAACCGCGAACAGCAACAAGCCGAGCCTAAAACCCCACTTGACTATTCGTGAGAAAACCCTTCGCAGCATGTCGCCACCTCGTTTCATTGTTGACGCTGTATGGAGCCTGTCTGCAGCGTCTGTACATACCACCGGTAGGAGAAACGAAGCTGTTGAGCGAAACCTTTCATTCTAGGCAAGGATGCCCAGGCGCCGTGCAGGCAGTTTGGCTTTGTTTGTGAAGCGACTGTGGTTTACGTAGAAAACGTTCCCAGCGAGCCCGGTTTGCTGCTGTAGGAAATGGGTCTTCTGATGAGGACTCCATGTATCGCTTCCCGGCACCTGCAAGAGCTTGCGATAGGCAGCCAGTAGTTGGCGTTCCCGTGGCGTCAAGCACTCTTCGAAGTGCCGAAAGGCGTTTCTGATGGGCCGATATTGCTCTTGATGCCTGGCCTCTTGCTCGATCTCGCTTGGTGCTCCCAGCAGGCTTACGCGCTCCACGGGCGCTCCGTCGCGGTCTTCAACCATCGCAGGAAGCAAGTGCTCAGCTTCCCATTCCCTTTGCTTGTGTTCGCGACGCAGTGATCTACGCAGGTCCTTTGTAGAGTCCTCTTGAAGTAGCTGTAGAATTGTGGTTTTCCTTGCCACTGGAAGCCGCCTTGCACAGCCACAAGCATCTTCTGAAAGGCATCGTCAAAGGCCTCGTTTGCAGCGTGTTCATCGTGGAGGAATCGGTATCCAATGTGCAGAAAGCGCGCATGTAGACCACGATAGCAGATTTCGATGGCGCTTTGTTCGCCATTTTGCAACCTCTGGAAGTCTGTCTTGCTGAATTCATTCCTGTCCATAACGATGCCAGAATAGCATCGCATATAGGCACTAGGAATGAATTTGTAGGACGAGTTAACGTTAAGCTAAAATCACATCCTCACGCTGAAAGATCGCGACTAAGGAAGAGGAAGGAAGCCGTCCTGATTAGGAACACATCCGATTTTGGTAAGGAACCCCCGCAGATCTCCTGTAAAGTTGACTGTTTCTTCCACAGGGCTTAGTTTATCAGTTAATCTGTAGACTCCTGTTCTACGCACTTCTTCTCCCGACTCACACACTAGCGGATCGAGCGGAGTGGTATGCTTGCGGCTGAGGCGCTTGGCTTGTCTGTTGAGCGAGTCGATCGCCCTGCGGATATTAACACTGCAATACTCCATATCTGAATACACAGTCTTGGCGATGTACGGCTTAGTTATTGTGTCATCGGGACGCCCGTACTTCTTCTTCGCAGCCAGAAGCGCCAACAGTTCGAAGGTGCGATGACGGGGCGCTCCCCCTGTCACTGCGCGAGTGGCTCGTAGGTCAAAGGGCTTGTTATCCAAAGAAGCTCGCTTGGCAGACAAATCGATATTCAAGCGCACGTTTTGCCAATGGCTCCTCCCCATCTCGCGGAATTGCTCGAAAATACCCAGACCCATTGGAAAGAGACGCTTTTCGTATCCTTCTTTGTTGTCTGGAAAGGGGTCGTCTGGGTCTGGATCCCGGACATCCAGGAGATTACCATCCATGACGTATGCGTTAAGACAGAGGCCCATCACCAATCTCACATGTGGATGTCCGCTCACTAGATAGAAGGCCCCACGGTATTTCCGCCTTATCTCTTCCAATACGGTCGGGAGGATATAAGACAAACGCTTGTAATCTCTGGCGTCGGGAATATCAAGTTTATACGAACTGACCGACGTGTTTTTGAGGGCAGCATCCCGAGATAACCAATCGATGGTATTTTGGCACGCTGATTCTGTTTTGTCTGTGTAAAGGAGACAGATCTGCTGCGGTTCTATTGCCTTAGCAGCGGTTACCGTCTGCGCCGGACCTCGGGCGGACACTGGGTCATGCTTGGTTACAAAAGCAACTAGGATATCCATCCAAGATTCCCTTGTTCAGCTTCATGATAGTCTTCATGTGCTCCTACTTCCGTTACATTCTATAATGAGCTTCCACGGGTAGGATAGCAGGAATGCACGGGGTAGTCAACTGGGCGAGCTGTTACAGCGGGTAAGTCAGCTTATTTGTCATCCAGGTCTTGATTTTCTGATGGTACGGAATGCAGCGGGATTACAGTTCTAGAGGAGGTTTCTGGAATAGTTGCTTGCTTGTGCGCCACCGCAACACTAGCCACCCCCACCCGGCCAGCCCCAAGCCTGCTGCCAAGGGGCCCCAAGGTACAAGCTGGAAACCAACGCAGATAGCATACTAAGGGCAATAGCGGGGAGCAAGACAGGAATCCCCACTGTGCCGCGGGTATCCCCCATGAGACAATCACCTCCTTTGTGTTCCATGATCAAACCCAGAAACGCCCGCCGAAGCGCTGGTAAAGCGTTATAGCCAGGCTATTGCCGGTATGAGAACTCCTATGGCGGATAACAGCATTGTCATATTTATGGCACCTCCCCGTTGAGTAGCGACACGATAGGTTAGCGTTTATCCTTCCAGCCAAGCCATCCTTGCACTTGATGTTTCCCTGTCTTGGGATCGATGCGCTCGTCCGTATCCTTCCAGCCGAACCAACCGCGCTCTTGGATGACGCCTGTCTCCGGGTCATACGAGTATCCGTATCGCTATGGCCAAAGAACCCCTCCTTTTGAACTACGCCGGAATCTGGGTCAATCCGAGTCTCAGTGTTTCTCCAACCGAGGAATCCTTCCTCCTGTATTGTGCCGCTCTCTGGATCAACTCGGGTATCGGTGTCTTTCCAACCGAAGAATCCTTCCTTCTGCACACGCCCTGTTTCAGGATCGATTCGGTACGTGCCGTCATCATCGACTCCAAGCTTTCGCTTCAGTTCATCTGAGTTCATAACTGCCTCCTTTCTCAGCTATTTCGCCTTTGGTGGTGCTTACCAATGTATAGAACGCGGAAGAGGAATTAAATCTTACATGCGAAAAACAGCCTGCATAGACAGATGACGATAAGAGCTTCTCACTTGATGGAATCCAAATTTCGCCATTTTTGTTGCTCTCACTGTTCATAAGACATCACCATTAATTTCCCGATGAGGATTAACGGCCGTTCCGACGGTGGTAGCAAAGCAGAGAGGAGGTGAAACAGATGAGTTTCCATCCCCTATGAGGATTAAGGCCCGTGTCGACATATCTATCATATAGATGTTCTTAGGGCGATTCTTAGTTTCCATCCCCTATGAGGATTAAGGCCCGTGTCGACTCTTGTTCCTGGGTTGACGGATGTAGTAAGGACCGCTTTTGTTTCCATCCCCTATGAGGATTAAGGCCCGTGTCGACTCCGGCTCTCGCAGCCCGGTTGGGCTCTGTGCTCCTGAGCCGATTTCCAAACGGCTCAGTTTTCCACAGGCTACTGTCAACCATTATAGCACGCTAAACAGCGGAAGTCCAGTTGCCATCCCGCACAAACGGGATTATGTCGATCGATGGCGACTTTCCCTTGTCTCCATCAGGGTTTTAGCTCGATATGCCCGCCGGATTCCGTATCGGCAAAATCCCGTTTGGATAATCATATCACAATGGTCCGCACCTCCTGGGTTACAGTACCGCGGATCGCCACGATCCTCCTTCGACATCTTTCGCAGAGGAAATAGTACCGCACTGAATCACCATGGAATTCGTAAGCGGGGGCGCAAGAGCTTACCCGCTTATGAATTAACTAGGCCCCTCGAACCTATAGGGGTCAATAAGGTTTCCTTGCGCATCGCGAAGCTCGGCAGTATCGCCAGGGTCATTCCAAACGTGTCTCGTTGTGCTTGTCGAGAAAGATCGCTGCTCTCCTGGACCGATTTCACCCTCCAAGCCAAATACGCGATCTTTTCTTGGATTCTTATCGATGAGCTGCCATCCCTCCAGAGAAACTATACTATCTCCTCGGTTGACTAACACGACCTTATCTGGGATACCCCAATAACGTATCGCGGCAATGCGAACCTGTTGATTTGTGTCCCAGCGTCCTTTCTTACCGAGCGCTGCCTGCACCTGAGCGTCAAGAAGGGTATCACTTACCGCTTCCGTATCTCGTAAAGACTTCGGTAGCTTATAGATTATTGCTAAACCTTCATTAATCAACATTTCGTTCAAAGTCCTCTTACAAGCCGTGTCCAGGTAGACTAATGCAAGCAGGCGTCCCCATTTATCTAACTGTTCTTGGAGCTCATCGGGAACTCTCATGTAGGCGGTTCTTTCCGAAAGGCCAATCTGTCCGATAAGAAAATCTTTGGCGGCCCTATGGAGGTCTTGTTCCTTCCCCGGCGCATCTACGCCAAGGAGTCGAACTTTGGTTGTTGATCTCCCTCCCGGAAGACTAACTGACCGGGTTTCGAAATGAAAAGTGTCTCCGTCTTTGACGGCGACCTCGTCGCGAATGCAACGATATCCAGCAGGGCAACGTTGGTGAAGTCCAAACCAAAGGCCCAGTGCTATCGCCACCATAATAATCGCCGCTATTCCTACCAGTACTGCTTTTCGCTTCATCAATATCATCGTTACAATTCTGCACTCCGGTCCTAAACTAAGATTTCATCACAACAAGAATAGCTTTTTCTTTGACTCTCTAGATGCCTGTGTCGACGGCCGTTCATCGGACTCGACTATGACATCGCAGAAGCGTTTCCATCCCCTATGAGGATTAAGGCCCGTGTCGACAACAAAACAGAGGAGGAATGTATGTGGATTGACCTGTTTCCATCCCCTATGAGGATTAAGGCCCGTGTCGACCTTCCTCTTATGATATAGACGGTAGAATCGTGAAGTGTTTCCATCCCCTATGAGGATTAAGGCCCGTGTCGACCAAGTTCTGGCACATGACTTCCTACTTCGGTGAACCGTTTCCATCCCCTATGAGGATTAAGGCCTGTGTCGACTAAGACCACCTATGCCAAGAAAGCATTTGATATTAAGTTTCCATCCCCTATGAGGATTAAGGCCTGTGTCGACGCAAATGTATCTCCGCGTAATGCTCGGGTTAGAATGGTTTCCATCCCCTATGAGGATTAAGGCCTGTGTCGACCTCAGACAGGAAGTATGACTGTTATCCTTTACTACCGTTTCCATCCCCTATGAGGATTAAGGCCTGTGTCGACCGAGCACCACTGTACCCACCAAGCCTATGAAAGCCAAGTTTCCATCCCCTATGAGGATTAAGGCCTGTGTCGACGATTGTACGGATGGGGTTGCAAGGAAATATAGAGCCTGTTTCCATCCCCTATGAGGATTAAGGCCTGTGTCGACTCCGGCTCTCGCAGCCCGGTTGGGCTCTGTGCTCCTGAGCCGATTTCCAAACGGCCCGGTTTTCCACAGGCTACTGTCAACCATTGTAGCACACAAAAACGAGAAAGTCCAATTGCCATCCCGCATAAACGGGATGATATCGCCCTCTGACCACTTTCTCCTGATTCTATCACGCTTTTCTCCCAATATGGCCGTCTACTTTCTCGTCGGCAGAATCCCGTTTGGACAATCATACCGCAAGTGCTAGCTGAATCCGTGATTCAGCATCAACTACCCAATTCGTCGCACTTGCCCCATGCCCATCGTCGTCTTCCGCCCCACCCCGGCGTACGAAGCGAAGTCGGCGAGCAGGTTGGTGATCCGCAGGAGCTCGCTTTCGGCCCTAACCTGCCGATCGATGAGGAACCAGCACTCTCCGATGAAGCCGACCTGCTTATACTCCCCGAAGTCGCACATCTTCGTCTCAGCCTGTGCCGTTTTATCCCCACGTGGCGTTCTACCTCTTCCAGATCCAGCTCTAAGGGAATAGAGGAGAAGTGGTTCCACTTACCTAATACCGATTGGAAGACCAGCCTTGGACAGGGGAGGGGAAGATCCAGTTTGGATTCGCTGAGACTAAAGGCCGTTGGAGAATAGAACTTTAAACCGACCTTGTCAGGCAATCTTCCCTCCTTTCCCCGGGCCACCCAATTATTGTAAAGCTCCTCGAAGGAGCTCTGCCCCGCCCAGGGGTGCTCCACTGGGCTGCGATGAACCTTGGCCACCTCAAACTCTGCATTGAGCAATTTCAAGGGACCGAGCCCATCGAGCCTCAAGGCCATCCCCAGGAGCAACTGGGAGAGCTGCTCATCCAGGCTGGTGATCCGCAGGCAGTATCCCTGATTGGACTGAAAGAGCCTGTTTCCTGTTCTAGCCAGGCATTCTTGCGAGAAGGAGACCGTGAAAGGTTTCCCCAGGTCGCTATGTAATCGCTCAGCTATCCCTGAATCCCGCCTCCGGACTAATCCTAGGAAAGCCGCATGAGCAGCCCTTCCAATCGTTGGAGGAAGATCTCGGGCATCAGCTTCACGTGCTTTGAGGAGCAGACAGAGACTGAGGAGCAATAAGACCTCCTATGAAAATGTTGCCAAAATATTCTTAACCTCCGTTAAGTCCGTATGCACCCCTCCTTATGGCTTTTTGGGAGGCCGTCGCCTTGCTATATCTTTCAATTTTGTTCCCGATTCACCTTTTGACCGGCGAGGCTGCGTTGCCTTCTTGACTTTGGCTTGAGGTCTCTTGTGAGCGGGCTGGCCCTTTTGGGAGTTCAGCTTGGTGAATAGTTTCCCGAACGTGAGTTCTCCGCTCAAATACTGGCCGAGATAGGTCTTAGCGTCCGAGTGAGCTCTGAAGTTAAAGGAAGGGTGCAGGGAGGCGAGGATCTCGAACTTTGTATCGCGCTCCCTCTGTTGCAAGTTGATAAAGCCCTGGGCTAGATAGTACTCCCATTGAGGGACCTTGTAATGGTTAAGCCTCTTAAGCAGTTGCTGTGTTTGAGGAAGGCGACTGCTCTTGATATCTCTCTCGATATCCCCTTTCCATTGAGCTACAAAGCGCTCGCATTGCTCTTGCATCTCCTCGATCTTCGCGGAGAAGGCTCTCTGTAATTGCTGCTCGAAGGCCTTGGCCAAGGAGCGATCCAAAGGTAAACCCGAATCCCACCGGGTCCAGCCGGGCGCGGGTGGAGCCGAAGGGACACGTCGAGCGAGCATCCCCCAGGCGGCTGCGGCAAGCTCCCGGACCAAATAGGAGCTGCTAGCATCCGGAAGTTTTCTAAAACTGCGATACGTGAACCCGAGGAGGAGCCAAGGGCCCTGACCTGGAGGAACTGAGATGCCCCTAGTCCCCCACTCCTCCAACGCATCTCGGAAGATTTGATCGAAGAGCTCTTCTTGGAGCTGGACGGAGCCGTGCACGAGCTTGTGACGCTTGCTGTCCACATAGAGATCCTGAAACCAACGCAGCAATTGGTGCGCCTGCAGCCATTTTTCGAAAGGCTCTCCGAGTTTGTGTGTCCCCGTCTCAAACAACGCGTAGAGGAGCTGAAACTTCCCGCCCTCAGACCTCAGGTTGAGGACGGCCCCGGGACAAAACTTTTTGAACTCGTGCCACACTGCTTTGATCTTGTCATCTTCCGCAGGCTCCATCGTGTCAAGTTGGGGAAACTGGGCGGTCAAGCCCCAAGCCAAGCAGACATCGTTGTAGTTGTAGAATTGATAAAGCACATCCGGTAGATCACGGCGATAGACAGCGACCTCCAACCGCATGAGAGTGTCTGTACTCTTCGTCCGCCAGAACCTCGCCCTCTGCCCAGGGGCAGGATTATCTTTTGTAAGGCGCTGGCACAGCACTTGGAATGGCTGGAGGGAGCTCGCGTTGGGGAGGGTAAGACTCTGAACGACTCTAGCTGCTTGCTGAAAGTCATAGTTCTGCCAAGCATCTAAAGCCCTGAACAGGGTCGAGGCCGTCCTGGATTCATCGGCGGTAAAGCCGTTCTTTTCGGCTTGGATAATCTCTAGAGCCCCACGAAAGTCAAGGCGCTCCAGCAAGGTGCGCAGCCGGCCAAGCGTCTCCCGCCGCACACAATCGCGAAAGGTGTTCACGTGCGCTAGGAGGAGCCCCCTCGAGACTTATAAAGGAAGGTGATGCGCGGATCTCCGGCGAACACCGAACCGGCGGCAAAGCTCATCGCTGGGGTCCCCGTCGTAAGCGAGAAGTAAGCCCGCTCAAATCCAGCAAGAGCAGGTTGTAATGCTTTATAGAACTTCCTATAAGGTTCCAAGAGAGCATCATAATTGCTGACTGTCACCCTCAAGGTCCACGGCTCCGCCATACGAACGCTCGCCTTCTGCCAATGTTCCTTCAGAAACCCAACATAGACCCTCAGGAGGGGGATGACACCCACGGTGTCCTGGGGATGGGACGGTTCCTGCTCGGTGACGATCGGCTGGAGATGCATCTCCACTGGGCGCCGACGGCCCTCTTGGAAGAGCCCCGCAAAAAGTTCAAGGAGCACATCGAAGAGGATGGGGAAGCGCGCGGTCTCGATGATGAATTCGCGTTGATTCCTCTGGGTCTTCCGCCGCTCCGGCGGCAGGGCGGTGAAGTCCAAACCGGAGGGGAAAATCTCTCGTTCCAGCTGCAGCAGTCGTACACGAGCTTGAGGTTCTTCGAGGAACGGCTTTAGGATCTTAAGATGCGCGCGAAAATCCCGATAGCTTCCCCTAGGGAAGGTCTCTTCGCCGTTGAAGGAAGATCGCTGTTCCCAAAGGGGTAGATCAAGAGGATCTTGTTGGCTTCCTGTTTCATATCCTTGATCTCCCCGATAGCTCTTTGAGGCCCTCTTTTACGTGCTGATTGATCTCTTCATACGGATTGCCCGGTAAGGGTTCTCCAACTCTATGCTGCTTCCACAGAAAACCAACGAGGGCCCCGAGAGTTGTGACTACCTCTTCTACAGAGTCACCAAATGCCTGCTCGATCCACCCTGCAGAGATTCCCCGCACGCGCCTTATTCCCCTGCCACGATCAGGGTGCAACACCTTCCCGGTAAGACCAACCAAGCGGGACAAGGCATCATGAGCTTCTTTGGCGGTTTTCCATTGCTGGTCGGTGAGGTGGTCATAAACCTCTTCCTTGGCGCTTTCGAGGATAAGCCGAACTCTCCATAAGAAATCGGCGTACTCCCGATGTTCGCAGCGAGCCTTCGCAACATAATAGATCTCTACGAGCTGGCTTAGCCGATTGGGGTAAACACAGCATTGTTCCACTTGTTAGCCAACGATTGAAAGACCAGTTGAGGCCAAGGGAGGGGCATATTGAGCCGGGAGCCGGCCGTGCGGAAGCTGGTCGGAGTGATGAAGCGCAATCCGATTTCAGCTTGTCCCTCACGAGCACGTGCAACTCCGTCATTATACAGCTCGTGGTAGCTCGTAGTTCCGGTTAGTTGGTTGTCGTCTTCGGGGTAGATGGTATTGATGAGCTTGAGGGTGCTCCCTGCCAGTTCAAGATTGGACGCAGCTTGTGGGCTAAGATTGCGAAACATCTGGGAGAGCTCATCGTTGAAGCTGGCAATCCGAAGCAACACTCCAGTGCGATACTTTGTATTACGCAAGCAAGAGACAGAGAAGCTTTGAGATCCATTTTCTCCGTGCAGGTACTGAGCTAATTTAGGATTATGATCGCTTATGATTCCCAGCACGTAGGCGTGTATTGCGCGGCTGACCAGCGGGAGGGGATCGACTTCTTGGTCTCCACGAAAGTCAAGCAGAAAACTTGCTATGCTAGGTTCCGTGCTCATTGTCTATAGCAGATGGCGCACCTCATTAGCAAAGGCTCGGAAGGCTTCGAAAGAGAACGGATGCTCCTCTAGTTTGGCCTGCACAGTTTTCCCGAACTCTGCCTTGATGGCGCCGATTGCTACCTCAAGTGCAGTCTTAGCATCCTGTTGCTTAATAGATTGCAGCTCGTGCACCAGGCCGTTGCGTAAGTCGAATAACTTCTGGATTCGTTCTTCTAGCTCTTTCTCAAACCTAATGCCCTCTATCCTGTCAAAGGAAATGGTATTTGCGTTGGAAAGGCTACTGGCTCTGCCATCGATCTCCCTGAGGAGATGCATCGCTGATCTTCCCGCCAGGAATAGTGGAATCTGTTTAGGCGCGTAGATGTTCCTGAGCATGTCGCAGACTGAAGCGCAATCGCTCCCCGGTTGAGCGTTCCTTTCTGCTGTGTAGACGCTGCGGCGGAACTTGTTTGGCTTAAATGTGTAGCTACTTAACTTCTGGAGACAACGCATAGCTCGCCCCACGGTCGCCAGTTCGCACGCCGTGCTCGCTCTCCAAACGGCGTCCGCATAATGCCTCATTTCGTAATGTACCCATGCGTTGTGAAAGATGTCGATAGCCTTTATCATGGGGGAGATTGTAGACTTGACCAGCTCAGCCAGCATCCTCTGTTGATCCTTAATCTGACCGGCTATGGATGCCAGTGCCTCGGATCTTAGGTAGCTTTCATACTGCTTAGATGTACGTTTCAAGCGATCATAAGCCAGATTATAGTCAAAGACCGTCCAGGCAGCGTACACCCTACACAGCCCTCCGAAAAGTTCTGCTCTTTGTCGGCGCTCTGCAAACCGGGTACGCGAAGCTAACCCCTTAGTTCCAGAGAGGAGATCAGCGGCCACATCGAATGAGAAGGACTCCAGCACCGTGCAAGCAAGGTCCTTGATTTCGCTTTCGAACAGGGGGTCTATGTCCACTTCGTGCATCTCATCGTCGACAGCTCTAAGCAATTGAGCTTTCAATAGCCCCGTATTGACCAGAACGTACCAGACAGCCTGCATTTGCGGTGTGCCGGAAGCCACATTTACCGAGTAGGTTGCATCAACATTTTCTTCCAGGATCTTTTGTAAGGCTTTTGTAAACTCGGGTACGAGTGACTCGAACAAAATGGGGTTCACTCCATGGAGAGGCCAGTGAATCGCATGGATATTCCGTTCCTCAAGCAACTGGGCTGTCTTTTCTCCACCGCGTTGCGTTGGGGTACGGACGTCCTTCCCTTCAGCAGTAGAGAACAGATAAACCTTATCCGGAGGTGATTCCATCGACGAGATCAATGAGAGGAGAGGGCCTTTCTTAGTTCCAAACTCATCATTCTTCAGCTCGGAGAACAGAATGCGGTGTCGCTTTCCATCCTCATTTATCTCTTCTTTCCAGTACGGATCTCTTGTTCCTACGCACGAAAGCAATACCTGCACCTCTATTCCTCCTTCCTCTGCGGCGCGTTGTCTGAGATGTCTCCGCTAGCACCTTTTGGATGCTGCAGACTATCCAATATCCGGTACCATGATTCGTCGCTGTACTTGTTTCGCCATCGGCCCGCATTGGCTAGCTTCTGTCGCAGAAGCTGGGCTAGCTCTTGTTGTCTGGCCTGTTCATCAAGCGCCGCGATGCGTCTCACGAGAGTATCCAGTTGTCCCATGTCCTTTGACTTCCATCGTTCGATAGCTTGTTCAAGCATGGAGTCCTGTACGGGCTTAATCGTAGTGCCAGAGAATTCAAGCGTCTGTGCGTCTGAAGGTGTAAGCTCTCCGTATCCGGCCCTTGTCTTGGCTCCAATCCCCTGCTCTTGAAGGGATTTTCTAACCCAGTTTGCAGACTTGTCCAGCAAAGCGTTGGACGAGCAACCCAGAGTGATGAGAAACTCTGTGTCCTCGGCAATAACGGGAAACTTAACAGGAACAGGGTTTTCCTTGTCTTGCGGTCCAGCCTTTTTTGCGTAGTAATCACTATGATGAGGGGTCATTACATCCAGTTCCAAAATCGATTGCTTACCAATAGAGAGGCTTACGGGATAAGCGTCAAAGAACACTACGCTGCCCTTCATCTGTTGGCTGCCGAAGATTCGCGAGTAGTCAAAGATATAGTTGTTAACTAGGTCCGCAAGAGGAGGGATTTCCACGGAACATTCGATGGGGGGCTGGCAAGATTTGAAGAAAGCCTGCGCGTTTTCTCCTTGAGTTGCCTCCACCAGAACATCGTAACGAGCTTGGATGCGACGTTTGTCATCATTGCTTAGCTCGCCAACTGACCTGCTAGACACAGGGAACAGAAGGAGTACATCCAGCAGATCGATCGGGGTTGACGAAGACACGCCGCGGTTGCGCTGCATGTTTTCCCATGTTGCTACTTCCTCAGTTCCCAATTGTGGAACCCCCAGCTTCCACGCAATGGCATGTAGCTGCCAAGCGTGTGTGACACCCTTGAGCGCGGATCCAGGTAGATAGGGCACGCCATATAAGTGATGTAATCTGATATTTGTCTCTAGAGGGTGCGGTATTCCCAACTATCGCAACGCCAATACAACTCTCATGGGAAAGCTATCAAGGGTTCCCCCTGCCGGTAAACTCGCTGCCGCTAGTTCTTGCTGACGATCGGTAAATGCCTTCCAGAACTTGCCGTTAAGATCACGATAGAGATTCTTCATGTGCTTCAGGAAACTATTCCAGACCATGCTTTTCTGGTCAGCACCCCATTCCCATCTAGTCAATGGCTGTTGTTCAGTGAATGGATATGGGGTGTAACGCTGTAGCAAGAGTGCAGGATTTTCAATTTCTTTAAGTAGGCGGTCGAGTGTAAATGCTTTTCCGTCACTGGCTAGTGCGCTGCGAACGTCTTGTGGCAAGGGCCAAGTCCATTTAGTCATGATCCGTGTCTTTCCCAATTAGTGCTTCGGCAAAGCGCTTCAACCAAACCACGTAGGCAAGCGATTCCTGAGTAGCTTGGCGGTACACAACACTATCTTCCGTGATGATTCGCTCAATTAGGGTTTCCGCGTGGGTGTTCCACGCGACTGGACTTTCAGCGGACAACAACCAATCTTCCATGTCTTTGTATGCTCTGCCTTCGGCCTTTGCTGGAGTAAGTGCGCGGGCGTCGCGGCCTTCTTTGGATAGCAGGAAGGCTAGGGTTTGCCCAAAGCCGTTCACGCCGATCATCGCCGGAATCTTTCGTATCACTGATCTGTAGTCCTGTGCCTTTCTGGAAGAGATCCCGCAGTATCAACGAACCCACTTACACGGGCCCAGGCCGACTGGGCACGCTGCTGTTCCAATGTCTGGACCGTTTCCCGTTCTTCAATTCCCGGAGCCATGGCCAAACCTCCCTTTGGGAAAGAAGCGTACGCGTAACAAGCCCCTGCCTATGGTCTCGTTACCGCCGAGTTGTAGTAGACCGTTCCCAAGCACGTTCTTTTCTAGGACCTGCAGAACCTTATCAGAAGTCTCAACTTCTTGTGGCACACTCTCATTGTTACTCACCCGCGGGGATGTACTGAGAACAACGCTGTACAATAAGCTTTCTGTTGGCAATTGTTCCTCGTCCCAAGGGCCTTCAGCCACTGTTCCCGTATCGCTGTCAAGCTTGATCCGGGTAACGATCTCAGTTGCAGTCTTAACCAGTCCGGAGAAGACCTCATCGTTTACTAAGACTATGTCATGTCTTAACTTGTCAGCCCAATAGTCCAGGCCTTCGGGTAAAAGGGATCTTGCCATCCAATCAGCCAAGTTAGTGAGTAGTTCGCGCTCCGTCTCTCTTCCTTCCGGTAACGTAAAGCGAAAGTCTTCGAGCACAACTCTATTCCCTCTCAATAATAGACGCGTATCTTTTGGAAGAAGAGCTACGTCGCTGCGCAATAGCAAATCTGATAGCAACAAGCCATCTATCGCAGTCAGAGCTGGTTGTGATTCTTGGTTCTGTGCGGCCAATACTGTCATTACATCTCGCTTGAGACGAGATAACTGCGCGGGGCACGTGACCCAACCGAAGAAACCCTTTACTGAGCGAACTGGGAAGAGCAGGAGACGCGCATCGGTAAGGGAAAGCGCGCCCCCATGCAGGGAAATTGCTTTAGTAGTATCCGGGCCGAAGATCGTTTCGATGACTCTTGCGTCGCTAAGCAGAGCTTCAGCTACATGTCGCAGGGATCCCTTGAGACCGGAAGCTTGCGCGATTGGGAACTGAGTATGCCGCTCTCTCTGAATCGGGAGATCGGCACCCGTTGTACTGGTGCCACTCCCCATGTGAAGCGGCGTCATAGTATAAAACGTCATGATCCTAGCGCTCTTGAACATTAACACGCACCTCCTTTATGCATAGTCCCAAACGCCTACGAATGTGTGCCCAAAGCCAGCTTGCCCAAGTTGGGAACAGCTTCCATCGACAAGGGACTGGATCCGGCACGTTCCATGAATGCCTCGATCAGCCTCTTCCCCACTCCCTTCGAGTCACCTTGGACCTTGAAGCAGTACGTACTACCAGCAGGAACCGCTTTAACCATGGGCTTGGGTGCTCGCTTGGCCAGATCCCAGCCACCTATCGGCAAGGGCTTCCCCATCACCGCTGCCATCAAGTCCACTTGTATAGATTGGTTACCGCCTAACTGCAGCTTCCAGCCCTCCTCTGAACCGTCATGCTTAAGGCAATCGGGCAGCCAGCCTCCCGCGAACACGGCCGGACTGGCCAGGTAAAGCTTGAACTGTCCATTTTCGTCAATCTTTCTGGCAATTTCTTCACCGCACTTCTTCAAAGAGAGGAACGGGTCTACATTCACTACGTGATATACAGCAGCACGTCCTTCTCCCCCCAGCTTGACGGGAGCAGACTCGGGAAGACTAAACGATTGCAAGTGGATGTCCTTTGAATCGCGTAAGGCAGACAGCCCCTGAATCTCGAAGGCAAACCCGATCTCTCTGTCAGGATAATCACTTCCAAGGCGCAGCATCTCCGTCATATAGAACAACCCTTGCTTGGCCGCGCGCGTTGCAGAGTCGAGGGCTATTCCTGCTCTCTCCTCACGCTGCGCAAGCTTAGGTGCTACTTCTCCGTCACTTGGCGCTTCTCCCTTCAGGTAATGAATAAGCCAGTGTCGGTAAGGAATGGCTCTCCTAATTTCGTTCCTAATGGTTGTCGGGACATATCCGGGGCGCGCGTGGCCGTCAACACAGGGATTGGTTCCGTAGCTTGCAAAATCAGAGGCCATAGGATTAAGGCGCGCTTTGCTGCCAAGGTCGTATGGCACGGGGAAGTAGAGATGCTTGAAATCGTCCTTTGTGAGCAACGCAGGGAATGGCCCCCGGAAGCTAAGCTGGCCGTAATCATCGCTGGTTCCAATCACTGGGATAAGCTCTGACAGCTTTGGAGAAGGATCTGACAGCAAAGCTTGCGCAAAGGCTGTGAAGTCGACACCGATCTTGGGGAGGATCTCGGCAAGGATCTGGGAGCGAAACGCACCAATAAAGGGATAAGGCGTAGGCGGAAAGACGCTGCGGGCCCGGAAGGACTCTCCTGCGGAAAAGGGCTTGCTGTCACGGAACATGAGGACATCAAACGGTTCAATACGTATCCACGTACTATTGGCTCTATTCATGATAGTCCTGGCCCGCTAGAAACCGCGATAGCAAGATGATATTGGCGAGCTGTCGCCAGGCATCATCTTTCATCTCATCTGCAAGTCCCCCTAACAGGTTGCTAAACAAGGCGGTAATACGCTCTCGATTGGCTGTGCTTCGTACATGCCGAGCTACAAGACGTGTTAGTTCTGCTTTCTGAGCTTCGATCGAACATCCGCGCATGCCGGCTGTTTCCTTCAGGAGACTGCGTGCGATTATCGGGGAAAGAATGCGCTCTCGTATGGTGCGCGCAATCTGATTGATCGTGTCCAACCGGTCGCGATGGTCGTGCTCATTGATTGTATGTAGCCACTTAGCGCCAACCGACAACAGTTCTCCGGATCGCTTAGATAGACGGATGGCAAATGCATCTCGACCGAGCCGCTCCTTCGCATCTTCCTTCAGCGCTGTGTGTGCCATCTCAACTGCGTGGGAGAAGGGATGTTTATGATGAACAATGGCAACTCCGGCGCTAATGGTTGCGGATGAGCCCATCATGCGCAGGCGCGATTTGTTACCATACTGATCGACAATCGTGGCAAATCCATTCCTCACGTCAGAAATGCTAGGAGCGAGATCCATGTCGGAGGCAATGCCACTGAATAGATAGCGCAGGCTGCGAAGCACATCCAAGACATCAGCTACTGGAACGAGGGCCAACACGTCGTCCCCTCCCGCGTAGATCAGACGCCCGGCTCGTTTGGCTCCAAGACAGGTTGCACACACTTTAAAGAGAAGTTCTTGAGGGCCGTGCTTAATGCAACGTGTACCGTTGGCCCCAATGGCCGATCAGAATTCAGGACCTGGCGAATTTCCTCATCCCGCGCGAAGTAATCCCGAACATCCGGGTGAAGTAAGCGAGCAAACTCAGGAGATTTCTGTCCGCTAACCCATTGCCCCATGTTGTCCCCATCCATAGCCAGAACTGCGTAGTATCGAGATGGGCCGATACCGAGAAGGTCTTGTGCTACTCTACGCAGAGTAGCCGCTGCCTCTCGTGCACTATTCAGTTCGTTCCGGAGCTTCCCATCGGCCAGGAGTTCAGATCGTTCCAAATCATACTCCCGGCAAATACGTTCAACATCGAACGATTCATCGTAGAGCCACTCGCCATCGATGATATTGAACCCTCTTGCCAATTCACCTGGCACTTCGGCGAGGGCTGGAATGGACGCAGAGGGGTAGAGTATATCGTTGTCCCTAAGAAAATCCTTTAGTTTCTCATTGTAGTTCTCAACGGCCCTTTTCAAGTGTTCAGATTCTTCGGGTGAGTCGTTGACCTTAGAAAGCTTCTGTAAGACTTGCTGCTTGAACGAGGCTGTGGCCATGCTGCTTGTAGATGGAAACAACAGGTGCTCCTCAGGCCTAGGCACCGAGTCAGGGGGAAACAGGTCGGCAAACTCTCTTGCAGGAAGTGGTGCTCCCAGGCTAGCCGTCTGGTGAGGCAGCTACCACACAAGTGATCGCCTTTGCGGATTCTTCCGGCAAGCTTTAGCTTAGGTTGGCGCTTTCATCATCTAGGCGTTTATCAATCGTTGAAGTTGTCTCCAAAACTTGCGTAGGTCGTGGTATCTGCTGGCGCCTGTGGGATGCAACGCACTGCGTGTACCACACAGCGAGCATTTCTCGCCCGGCGCTGGTTGCTGTTTGAAGTCTCGCAGGCTTTTGCGGTTAGTCAGTGCTCGTGCTGCAAGCCGGGAAACCGGGTAGTACATCATCCCAACATTGAGTGAGTTTTTCGACACGCGAAGCAGCTGCTTGTAGCTCTGCCATTGCTCTTCGAGTGCCTTTCCTTCTTCTGGCTTGATCCATTCTTCGCAGTTGTCAACAACTTGTTGCACTGATGTGCTCAAAGGCTCTCCACTAGACGGACCTAACGGATAGGTTACCCAGAACACTCCAAGGTCTTGGATAAAGCTCTTTACGGGTTCTTCCCAGAGCTCTTGCCAGATTTTGTCGTTAGCCAGATAAGGCAGACCTTGCTCAAGTCGTGTTCTCGTGCTACCGGCAATTGTCTCCCACGTTTCCTGTACGGCTTTGGTGGCATCTTCGGCAACGTCTTTGGCGCTTGTTCGAGGGACGAGAGCAGTGAACATATTGGGCAGATTCGCAACTCGCATCTCCGGACTGAGACACCCGCGGTTGTTATCCCAGATAGACTTCTTGGCCAGATTGCTCCATGGCTGGTCTTGCATTTGAGATGAGAACACCTTGGAGTATAGCCAGTAGTCCAGGAGCGGCTGCCCGCGCAGATCTGGATAGATGACAGAATCCGGCCCTATCCCCGATGCAACAACTTCAATTGCCTTCCACGTCAACCATGACAGAAGGTAACTACCCATCCATAGATCCTGAGTCCGCCGAGAGGTAGAAAGGAGTTCTTGGGCTGAACTGATCGTAAACATGAGAAGCGCAGGATCGTAGGACTCTACTTCGGTGTTCCAGGTGCCAGCAACTGCCGAAGAAAGAGCGGTGTGCTCCCAAAGCGAATGAGCAGGGAAGGCGGGTTCCGCAGGAAGTAAGTTCCAGTATGGCCGCCACTGTTCGGGGACAGTTCCTCGCGTTATGTCAGGAAGAAAGCGCCAGAGTGCCAGAAACTGCTTTCTTGGGTCTTCAGCAAGATCGGCAAAACGTTGGATGGCGTTGGCCATTCCCTGTTCAAGATCACCAGCAGTTTCCAGCTTGAGGTGCTCTGTCTGTCCTGACAAAGGATGAATCACGCAAGGGTCGTCTTGGAATAGATCGTCTTGGTGTGACTGCCTGATAAAGGCAGGGATGTCCAAGGCAAAGGCAGCCTCGTGAGCATCCAAAACACTGGATGGAACATCTGTGTTAGCCTTTATACTCTTAAGATAAGCCCGACTTCTTTCTATCCTAGTTGAGTGATTAAATGCTGCGTCCGGCGGGTACGGATACAGTAAAGCTTGCACCTTGCGTCGCCAATCTACTTCTGCTGTCATGGCAGCACCGCCTCAGCACATGTGTAGTTGTGAAGACCCTTCAAGAAAACATCAAGCTCCGCCCAATTCTTCCCAAATATCTTCTCATCTTTGAATGCAGTCAGCACTCCGTAGTGGTCTCCTCCTGAGAAACGTTTGACCTGGATGTGCAGGGGAGAAGGGTTTCCAAGATCTCTCCTACCAAGCGCAATCTTGAATCCTCCGTATATATCGTCTCGGAGGGCGTTCATGCAATCCTCCCATTTCTTCCAGGGCTTGTTGTCCTTGGTCAACAGCCAACATTTGCACTGTCCTTTACATAGAGAAGGGAAGTGCTGCGGGGGATTCCCACTTGGCGATACGCCAGCGTATCGCGCAAATGCAGCTTGCACGTTCGCGATACCACCAGCAAGCATATCACTGGCATTGTTCGCGTTACCCGTAAGCTGTAGGGGAAGCTTTAGATCTTGTATCACTTGTGTCGTATCTTGGTCCTGAGGCGAAAGTGATATCGAGCCGAACCCGCGGCGAGTTCGGGCTCCTATCCCTGATAGCATCGCTATCAACCAGACGGATCCTAACACAACGGGCGAGATCCGGGGATCATACAGGTTGAGCTGAACTTGAAAACTTGAGCCAGCTCTCAGAGCTGCTCGGGTCGGCGACTGTATTGATTTCCCACTAGGCAGTACAAAGTTGTCCGGGTTGTTCATACGAACGTAGACCTTGATGGGCGCGGCTGCGGACACGATAGATCTTATCTTAAAAGGGCTTTGTTGGCCTGTGCTGCCAAAGACTGTCGATTCCAGATCCCGCAGCTTTTCCCACCTACCAGGTTCATCGAGAACTCTAGCCATCATCGCTCGAAACCACCATCTCAGCGCTCCGCGCACTGAAGGGGGACGGAGCCCTTCTTTGTCGAGATTCGGGTTGCTGTTATCGGCACCGGCGATGATGAGAGGGGTAATGCATTCTACCGAAAAACATAATACCTCTCCCATTGGATACCGCCTTAAGTGCTCTCCGGACGCGACGTGAGGTAATGTCCAATTAGTCGCTAAACCTAATGTTCACATAGCCACCGTCCATCACGTATCTGATTTTACCACTAAGCTGGCTGCTGTGTCAACACTGGTGCATATGAATCACGGGACATAGCAGCCTCTACTTTCTGTTCATCATCACTATCTCCTATCAACTCATCCTGAAGCCAATCCGGTAGTTTATCCCGCAACGCCTCCAGTGTCTCCTCATCCTTTCTCATCGCTAAATGATCGACGAGTACTGGTAAGTCACTATAATGAGAGAGACGATGGAATCCTTCCTCTGCCGTCAGCAGTCCTGTTGCTAGCCAGCGCATCGCTTGATCCGTCTCAGCCCGCCAGCGGTTGACTCTTCCACTTTCGTAGCGGAAGTTCCTAAACGTGTTCTCAATGATATTGGTGCTCAACAGACTCGCGTGTAGGGTCGATGGTGTGTCTAACAGATGCACCCGGATTAGATCCAGCCCCGCTTCATGTAAGCTCTCCTGTGCCGCTTTGTTCTTACCTTCCAGGAACTTATCTATCTCTAGGAGGACTTCTAATGCGGCCTCCCCTCCTTGCACCTTGCGCAGTCGACTGAAATGCTCCTCTAGCTGTGGCCAATCTCGCTTGGCAAGGTACTTCTTCAGGTTCCGTTCCTTGTGCACTAGACAACGCTGGATACGAGCATCAGGAAAGTGGTTCTTCACAGCCTTTCTTAACGCAGCTGACCCATCTAGCACTGCCAACAATGGACGACCTCCTCTCGGGGTAAACCCACGCTTGACAATCCTTGCTACCACTGCTGACGCGGTCGTCACGTTCTCGCTCCCTCCCAGCTCAAAGTCGAGCACAACCTTCCTTCCACCGACGGTGATCCCTAGCGCTACCACCGCCAACACGTCCTTAGCTAACCCCACTCCATCCAACATCAGCGCTAACCAGTGGCGCTGCTTCCCATTGCGGTCAACGTTACCGGTCGCCGCCTTAGCTGGGCTAATTTCTCCCGACCTACCTTCTGCCACAACCGAGACACGGTCGACTTACTGCTCTGGAGTTGACCCGGTTTGGTGGACACCTTAAGACTTGAATAAAAAGGAGGAGTTCACGATGCCGAGAACACGATCACCATATCCACCAGAGTTTCGGCGACAGATAGTCGAGCTTGTGCGGGCAGGGCGGACACCACGTGAGCTGGCTCAGGAGTTCGAACCATGCTACGAGACAATACGCGCCTGGGTACGTCAGGCAGACCGGGATGAGGGCCGAAGTGCTTCCGGATTGACCAGCGAAGAGCGAGAGGAAATGCGGCGGCTGCGCCGTGAGAACCGACAGCTTCGCCTGGAGCGGGAGATCTTGGCAAAAGCCGCGGCCTGGTTTGCTCGGGAGGCCGGCTCGGTACCGTCAAGGTCTACGAGTTCGTGAGCGCACACCAGGATCGCTACCCGATTGCCACGATGTGCCGGGTGCTGGAAGTCTCCACTAGCGGGTACTACGCGTGGCGGAAGAGAGGCCTGTCAAGACGCGCACAACAGGACGCTGTCCTGATTGAGCGAATCCAGGCGATTCATGAGAGGAGCCGCGGAACCTACGGAGCGCCCCGCATTCATGCAGAACTCAAAGCGGACGGGGTGAACGTGGGACGCAAGCGGGTGGCCCGGTTGATGCGCCAAGCTGGACTGGAAGGAGTCAGTCGGCGCCGAGGCCGGAAGACAACGACGCGCGATGAGAAGGCAGAGCCAGCACCGGACCTGGTAGAGCGGGAGTTTACAGCCGACGCTCCTGACCAGCTGTGGGTAGCGGACATCACCTACATTCCGACGCGATCCGGGTTTGTGTACCTGGCGGTAGTGGTGGATGCGTTTAGCCGGCGGGTAGTCGGTTGGGCGATGGCCGGGCATCTGAGGACAGAGTTGGTGTTGGAGGCCTTGGAGATGGCGATTGAGCAACGTCATCCTGATGGGGTGATTCATCACTCGGACCACGGGGTGCAGTACACGTCGATTGCCTTTGGTAAGCGCTGCCGAGAGGCAGGAGTGCGGCCATCGATGGGGACGGTGGGGGACTGCTACGACAACGCGCTGTGTGAGAGCTTCTTCGCCACGCTGGAGTGTGAGCTGCTCGCCCGCCGGACATTTAACAAACGTGCCGAGGCGCGATTGGCGGTGTTTGAGTTCATCGAAGGTTGGTACAACCCTCACCGACGTCACTCAGCGATCGGGTATGAGTCACCGATGAACTACGAGAGGAAGTATGCCACGCGGGCGGCTTCGCTGTCTGGAGCGAAAGAAGGTGGGGAACCCATCCCCACTGAGAAAGGAGGTGACAGATCCTAAGAAACAATAGAATCCCTCAAGGGACCGATGAGCAATTGGACGGCACAAACGTCTAGCGCTACACTGTCCACAAAAGCGGGGCAACTCCAGATTGTCCCCTTTCACATCCCTTCGTCCACGCTGATCCTTGACATTGTGGATCCAGATCCCTAGTAAGCCCTTCTTAGCTTCAATGCTTCTCTTGATCTCGTACTTGACCCACTTTCTGGTTGCCGTTCTGGCACCTATAAGCACAACGGTAACGGAGGTTCCAAGAAGCTGATTGTCGATCCATCGCTTCACCACGAGACCGCCCTTTCTCTTTAACTTCTCCCACGCTACAGCGTCCCAAAAGCCAGCAGTTTGCCTGTCTGATTTGGTGACCGAACTGTTCCTCACCTGTCCTGCACGCCATTTGTCCTTCTCGTAGTCGAAACTGAAGAACACTCTCCTAGCCATTGCTTAGCCTCCAGTTGCACCGGTAAGAATAATCGCTACATAAACACCAATCAGCAGGAGAATCAGCCCGTAGAAGTAGAACAAGGTTCCTGAGAACATGATCCTCCAAGGCTTTCTTACCTCACTCCTGAAACGAGATGCATGGAGATCAAAAAGATGACGGTCAGTACCAAGTCTGTTCTTAGTGACCCATATATAGAGCTGCCTGTACATGCGTTCCTGCCAGACGAAATACGCGTCCAGAATCCAGAACCCAAGTAGAGGGATGAATGCTATTAGGGGTTGGTAGCCAGCACCCCGTAAAAGTAGAGTCACGACAACAAGAGTTACTGCCCAACCTTTGAGTACGAATGAGTTAGAGGCCATGCGCCTAATTATGCCCTGGATCAGCTCGACCTCTTTGAAAAGGCACGCCTGTAGATCTGGCTCTCTGACCTCCAGATGGTTTTGCTTTTCTATTCCTGATCCCATGGTACACGCAGAATACACCTAGGGGTGATCTATGTCAAACGCTGAGGAATTAATCATTGGACGTTCGTTGAGGAAACAACCCCAAGAGCGGAAGCGACAGATGAAATAGGTATTGTGTTGCCCTGATTTCCTCGCTGCCCAAAATCCAATGGTAAAACGCACTGGCATATTCATGGTTTAATGTTGAAAGGTTGAAGAAAGAAAGTATCCGTTAGTGGCTCAGGATTAATTTTAAGATTTTTGCACATTGCTTTGAACAAATCCAGAAGCTTTTGGTTTGCAAGATCTGTGGTCTTCTGAGTACTCATGGTAACTTCGTGAAATGCTTTTAGGGCAACAAGAACGGCTTGAGCATCGTAGAATATAACGAAAACTTGATTTAGCGCTTCAGTGAACAACTGTCCCTTTATATCATGACGATTTCCCAAAAGTTGCTGAAGCACCCGGAGCTTTGTGCGTCTGATTTCATTCCGCTGGTGGTACCACGTAGAAATTCCAACGCCAAGTAACCCCGACAGAAGTGATGCTACTAAAATACGTAACCAGTCCATATCAGGATTCCCCCTCCTTCCATAGCCAACCGGAATCGCGCAGAATTCACTGGAATTTCTCCTCTCCAACATTCTCAAAAGTTACTGAGTAGTCAGTAGGGCTTAGCACCGTGTCGTACAGGCCAATGTCCTCGCTTTCATGCCTGTTAATGCCGACATAAACCAGGCTTGGATCTTCATATCGCTTAAACTTGTATACGGCGTCGTTCATCAGTGCGCTGTTAAAGACGCCGAGACTTACAAGCAACTCGAAGTCTCTCACGGTTAGTCCGGCAACCGTCTTAAATAGACCGGGTTCAAGCTGAGTGATGACATCTCGAAGACACTGTTCTCGGTAGTCTGTTAGGTACATGAATATTGGAATCCGAGTGGCAAACTTGATAAGTTTCTCCTGTATTTGCTTGCGCTTGTTCTTGTATTCCTTTTCCTCTTCCGTCAGCTTTTTCCTCTCCGCCGGGGTGAGTTTTTCATCGTTCTTTTCTTTTCGTACTTTCTTTACTGCTTCAGATTTATTGATGATCGTTTCAATGTCCTGATTCAGACTCCGAAAGCCCTCTATGCTCATCAAAGCCCTCATAGCTGCTTCATTACTCATTAAACGTTTCAAGGTGCCATTGTCAACATTCACCAACAGAGCACTCTCCCAGCGTCGCGCCAACAATGTTGCCGAGGTGCCGCTCATGGCAACATCGAGGATGCCGGCGGCGTCCAGCTGTTTCATTGCGCTACCATCGTAGGCCAGTACCGGCAGGAAGCTTATGAACTCTTCAACCTTTTTCTCAGGGTTGGATTCATCGACATTCAAGCGGCAGCTATAATCAGCAATTTGTCGCAAAGCTCGATCTGGCGCGAAATCAAATACATAGCATTCTTTCTTAACAATCAGTTCTCGATTTGGCGAGACGTTGTCTGGGTTCATTACTGTCCAAGGCGATTGTACTCGGAAAGCTGCTTGAAAGTAGCTTTCAGGACTATTTAGGTTGCGCAGCATCAAGATTCCTGTCCATGGCCTGATTGTTACACCAGTGGTCAATTTCCCACATGATAAGGTTATCGTCTTTGTTTCAAGAGGATTATCCATAGCTTCCAACACAGGAGGCAAGGCTTTAGCGCCGATACCAGCAGAAGCACCGGCAGCAACTACAACCTTATAATCGTGATAGAAACGGTTCTGTTTCTGTGCCAGAAGATTTCGCATAGCATGGCATGAAGCTACACCTGGCAGGAACCAGAAGGTGTGTGAAAGGGCGTTCAATAAGCGAATATCGGAAAAGGGCATCGGTGGCTTCTTTGCGCCCAGTTTAAGGTTGTCCACTGTAGTTGCCTGAAACGCACCCCTGATAAGGTTCAGCCATTTCTGGACTTCCTCTTCATACTTGAACCTTGCTTCATCTCCGCTCCCTTTCGCGGAAAAGAAAGTGTTAAGATCAAACTCATTAAATTCTCTCTGCATAGCGATCTCGCGGATCTCATCAGGCAGTTGGTAGGTCATCAAAACCATGCGGGGAAGACATGCATAAGGATTGTTATCGTCTTGCCATTCTTCCTTGGCTCGTTGTTCATCGGAATAGGTCCAGTTAAAAATCTGTTCTTCAATAAATTCACCCGATGCAATAGCGCGAAACGGAGTGCCACTGAGGTAGAGATAGGCATTAGTCGTGATTGGCATAAAGTCTTCAACAAAATATTTTATCCCCTGCCCTTCGCCGAATTCTATCTCTTTCGTATCTTCAGGTTCGAACAGTTCCTTAGCCTTTTCGCGCCAAGCTCCATAGTGATATTCATCAAATATCACACAATCCCAATTAATGGTATGCACCCACTCATTTTTGGTTTTGATCCCACCGGTGCTTGGATTTTTGCCAAGATAATCCTGAAACGACCCGAAGCAAACAAACGGTCTAGATTGATCCACATCTTCATAAGATAAACTGCCCGGAGCAACGAACTGCCAGCCCTTAAAGTCAATATGACGTTTCAAATCGTTCTCCCAGGAGTGCTGCACCGCTGGTTTGAACGTTAAGACGAGCAACTTACGCCATCCCATTTTTTGGGCCAGTTTATAGGCAGCAAAGGTCTTGCCGAAGCGCATCTTGGCGTTCCAGAGAAAGTGTGGCGTTTTGTCCGGATCTTCGGCCTTAACACGCTGAAAATAAGCGGCGGTCTTTTCTACCGCTGCAAGTTGCTCGGGACGCATTTTGAAATCAAGTGTGCGGTCTTCTTCTGGCACCTCACGATTTCTTACGGCGAGTATTGCGGCTTTGACCTTGTCCACGGAACATCGGAACCACTCGCCCTCGGGATTAGCAACTCCCATGTTGCGCAAACATCGGTGAACATCATGATCTGTAAACACAGTGCCGTCACTGCGCATTGCCGATTCTTCCAGGACAATTCGGTAGGGCAGCTTGCCAGGTCTGAGAGTTGGATATTGCTCAGCCACACGTGTTTGTACATCTCTAGTGGTGTAGCCGACCTTGAGCAGTCCCAAGTATTGCGGATTGGTATCTTCGTAGGCGTAAATCGTCGGCTTGAATTCGGGCCGTTGCGGGAAAAACTCACCGTTCATTGGGTTACTCCATTGGGCGAATCATATATTCAATGAAACTTATTTCGTCTTCAGTAAGTCCATATTTCTTGTACAGTTTCTCGTCGGTCCAAAATTCATCGAAATTCTGCGTGGGGACAAACGAGTACACCTTTTTCGGAGCGTGCTGTGTATTCTTACTAAGCAGTACCAGAAATCGGAAAAAGCGAGTACGGATATAGCTCATCACATGGTTTGCCTCTTCTTCAGACTGATACGGGCCGATTACTAAGTACGTCTCAGAGCAACAGGTGCCAGGCTCACCCAGGAACGGTTTGCCAGTCACCCAGTACGCCTTGGCGATTCTTTCACCGTAAGCTGCCGATATATAGACCTTATATTCATCTACCCAGTCAGTGTTTGAAAGCACGTCTTCTCTAGCTATGTAGCTAATCCCCGTGCTACCGTAAAGGCGTATCGCTCCGGGGAAAGGCTTGTCTTTGCCCTTAGCATAGGTGCGCAGCCAAATGGTTTCTGTGAGCTGACATATGTGCTGAAGCTCTCCTCGCCCAAAGCAGCAACCTTCCGCAGAATCGGGACGGCCTCATTGTACCGGATAAAGGTATCAAGTCCTTTTTCCAGCAAGGGGCGTTCCATTGTTGATGACTTTCCTTCAACGATGGTGGTAATTTCACAATTACCTTTGTTGTCACGATCCCACAAGAAATAGCAGACACCACCGCTAAGATCTATGCCGGGAAAACAATCTACTGAGTTTGGAAAATCTACGATTACTCTTATCCTAGTGTCATGCAGCATTTCCTTTCTAAATTCATCTAGGCCTCTTCCCCCTGCAAACCATCTAGAGGGAACAATCATCGTTAAGAAACGAGGGTTTAGCTTCTTGGCTTGCTGAATAAACTTTTGGTAAATAGGGATGGCGCTTGCTTTTGCCCCACCATCGCTCAATTGATACGGCGGATTGCCAACAATAACATCGAATTTCATGTTAAACACCTCCGCTGGATCTTCGGTGTGAATAAATTCATAAGCATGCGTTTCCAATTCTTTACCGCGGTCATAATTCGCTTGACTGGCACCGCAGAAAACACAGCGGCTATTTTGCCATGTGTGCTCGATCCGCTGAAAGCGGATGTTGCCTTGAGGATCGTTAAAGACAGTGCAGACAGAGTATTTGCCGTTGGCCTTCTTGGAGCAATAGACCGAACGGCGCGAGAGCAACCCGGTCAATTCTGTGATAGCAATGCCAAAAACCTGTTTTGTAAGTATGTGGTTGAGCCTTTCCTGCTTGTCAGGAATGATCTCTTCCAGCCCTGCATCGAGCCGCCGGGTAATCTCCCGCAGAAAGACCCCGGTCTTGCAGACAGGATCGAGAAAGGTTGCGTTCTGGTTGCTCCATAGTGTTGACGGCAGCAAATCGAGCATGGCGTTGGCCAACTTTGGCGGCGTAAAGATTCATCGCTGCTCAAATTGGCCAGACAGCTCAGCACATCGGGTTATAGTTTGCTGTTTTCAACATCGGTAATCCTCAAGAAATGGACCAACGGATACTCCTTTTGCGGTTTGGGGATAAAGACATCCTCCCCTAAATCCGAGAATAGGGGCAATTCTTTTATGGCTTCATATTCGAGCAGACCATGAAAGGTGAAATCTCGGCGCTTGATCATGCTCCCATTGACGAATGACCATTCGGAGAAAACAATGGGTTGAGGGTTGGCCCCCACGGTTTTCAAGGTGAGAGCATCGCCCCAGATGATATTGCGTTCAAGAATGTAGCGAACCGCGTCACGGCATTCATCTTTAGATCTCTCTCTGTAAATGCCAGTGTATCGTTTGTCAAATGTGGTGGAAAGCCGGTTGCGGCATGCGGCCACGTTGTCTTGCAGGATATCGATTCCATAAAGGCTGGAAATAGCGAGCACGGCATATCGTTCATATTCCAGTTGGCTTTTACGATAACG
>LZCG01000015.1_pt1 | contig 34404 bp, 36 predicted proteins | sample 768541 | NCBI WGS metagenome assembly LZCG01 (sample SAMN05200874, study PRJNA324366) | oil field metagenome | isolation source: sample BH-FW-1 from oil reservoir | place: India: Bombay High | collected 2015-07-11
CCAAACAAAAGCTGTTTTCCCTTCCGGTGAAGGAACTATCCTGATTTCTTTTCAGTCAGGATTGGAAAACGCGGAAGATTTGACGGCCTTTCTTGTTACCCCTTCAGGGAAATATCTGGATTTTATGACAGACAATAATTCCGGAAGTTTTGATGATTTGCCATTCGGTGCTTATCAAATAGTTCCTGAGTTATATGGGTATGGCCGGGTTGCTTCTCAAAGCATATTGCTCTCACCTGCGCATCCTATCGCTTCTGTAACTATTGAAATATCAAGAGATAAAGTAGTAGCCACTTCCGACGACCCACAAAAAATTGTTATTTATCCTACGGTAGCACAACATGGTTTTATATATCTGAGGGGCATACCGAAACAGGAAATGATTGAAATTAATATTTTTAATGTACATGGGATGCTCGTACAACAGGAACAAAGAATTCCTGCTTCAGGAAAAGTTGAATTTAACAGGAATTTAGTACCCGGTATTTATTTCATTTCCGTATATTCGTCCAATAACTGGACAGAAAGCAAAAAAGTACTTATTCGATAAAAAAATCCTGTATTTATCAGTATTTCGGATAGGGGTTTTTTTTTGTTGAGTTGTCTGAATAGGTAATCGAATTAAGAAAATTTCAAACCAAATTAGGTAAATGTCTAATTTAAAAACCAAACATTTATGAAACACTTTACAAAGTCGGCTTTAGTGCTGGCAGTAATGATGCTGTTTACATACGGCAGTACTGTCATGGCACAGAATAAAGCCAGGGATTATGGCGACCTTCCCAAAGAAAAAGTTGCCACGATGTTTGAAAGAATAAATGACCTGTCACACAGTAATGTGCCTGGTGATTTTGTTCCTTCAAAAGACGCTATCCTTTTCGAAGGATTCGAATCCTGGCCTCCGGCGAGGTGGACGCTGGAATCTCCCACGGGTGATGACTGGGTTCAGGACGACGGAACTTCTCACGGCCCGGGTTCAGTTTATGAAGGAAGCTATGCGGCTATGTACAATAACTATGATATATCATCATCAGACAATGGTTCAATGACATCGCCCGCTTTTGATGTATCTGGTATTGCTAATCCAGTAGTATCGTTTTACTGGTGGAATGATGACGGATCCTATAATCCTGCTACTCTTGAAGTCTTAACATCCACTGATGGGGTTAACTTCACCTCAGAGGATGTGATTGACACTTACGGAAGCGGCTCTTGGGTAGAGTACAACCTTGCCATTGGTACAGACGTTACGCATGTGAAATTAACGGCCACAAGTGATTACGGTTTAAAGAACACATTCGTTGATGCCTTTGAAATTAAAGAACTCAACCTGAATCCCGAATTGGCCGTGAACTATACCGGATGGGATGCCGGTTTGGTGGAAGCTGGTGGAATGGAAGTTGTTGGCGATTTTGTTACCTGGAATAGCAACATTGGTGACTTGGAATTTACAGGAGCCACTTTAACTGGTTCAAGTGCTTTCTCTACCACATTTGATGTGGCTGCTGCCAATACTGCCATGACTACAGCTCCGGATCAAGCTGTTTTCACACTGTCTTTATATGACAGTTGGGGTGATGGCTGGAACGGTGGTAGCCTCGATGTACTGGTGAACGGGACATTGGTGCTTGATGATATTACTATCCTAGTGGTTCTCAGGCCGATTTCTCACTGGTATTAGCAAACGGCGACCTGGTGGAAACACAATATACGGCAGGAAGCTATGCCTCTGAGAATTCCTACACCTTTTATAACAATATAGGCGAAGAAATTATTACTGATGGTGCCTCAGGTGTACCATCAGCCGGTATCAGCTTTACTGCTGAGCCTGCCCCTGGTAGTTACATGTTTGGATTCTCATACGAACCAACCGAAGCAGGTGCTCATACTGCTACCCTCACTATTGAAAGTAATGGTGGCACACAGGAAATAGCCCTCATGGGTAACGCTTATGCTGCCGGTTCTATGGTTGAAAGTTTTGAAAATGGTGTACCTCCAAATGGTTGGGAAGCCAATATCCTCAATGGTACCTACAATTGGGAACAAGCTGCTGTTCCTGCCATTGGTGAGTATTCTGCTATGTTTAATTCATGGAGTGCTTCTTCCGGCTACAGCGCCGAATTGATTACCCCGCCATTGGATTTGACGGCCAAGTCAGACAACATGTTGTATTTCTATTATGGCCATCCCACTACCTATTCCGGTTATGAAGATATGCTGGAAGTATATGTTACTGAAGATAATGGTGCTAACTGGACGTTGCTTGATGAAATCATGATGCAGGATCTGAACTGGCATCTGATGTCCTATGACCTGAGTGCTACAGTGGCGATGAGTTTAAAGTGAAATTTGTTGCTGTTAGTGATTATGGTCAGAATATTTATATCGACCATGTGGTTGGTCCTAAACCGGTTAGTGGTAACCTGATAGGTTTTGTTTATGATGAATATACAGGCGAATCTATCGAAGGGGCTGAGATTACCCTGGGCACCCAAAGTTCAACCTCTAATTCCTTTGGTTTGTATGCAATTGAACAGATTCCCGTCGGAACCTATACGGTAACCTGTGAAGCTGCCGGTTATATGACCGTTGCTGATGAGGTTGAAATTACCATAGATAATGCCACGCAACATGATTTCTACCTGATTCGTCCTGCTGTTTTCAATAAGGATGTTGATGAGTATGTGTTGAAAGTGGAACCCAACGAACAAGTTGCAAAATCTTTCACTATCAGCAATGATGCTATTGCCGGTGCTGATGATCTTGTGTATGAGGTAAGCATTGATTTTGTTGGCAAAAGCAATAGTGGTGTAAATTATAACCTGGAAGGAAACGCTCCTACAGCCAAAAACTCAGAATTTGGTCCCGGAAGCTTTGGTCCTTCTGCTATCGAAAATACAGTTGCTCCCAAAGAAACCTGGGATGTCCTGTTTAACTTCAATGGTGCTGATGCAGGTCAGCCCGGTATTGAAACGGACGGTTTGAATATTTATACTACTGACTGGCGTTCAACCGCTACCAATACTTTCTATAAGTATTCCATGGATGGAACCTTCATAGAAGCATTCGACATTTCCGGCGCTACTCAAATCAGAGATATGGCTTATGATGGTGAGTATTTCTATGGCAGTGCTGCCAGCAACTCACTTTACAAACTTGATTTGGCCAACCAGACACTTGTTGAAACCATTAGTGTTAGTTGTTCAGGTGTTACCGGTGTTCGCCACATTGCTTACGACCCGGAACTCGACGGCGGAAACGGTGGTTTCTGGGTAGGTAACTGGAATGAGCTTGGTGCTATCGATATGAATGGTAATCAGTTGGTATCAAATCTCAGTATGGCATCAGGCCTGAGTCTTTATGGCAGTGCTTATGATGCCTGGAGCGAAGATGGCCCTTATCTGTGGCTGTTTTCTCAGGCAGGAAGTGCGTTGATATGCTGCAATTCGATATTGCGACACAATCATTAACAGGCGTATCTCACAACTGCTCTGATGCGCCCGGATTTATATCCGGTTCAATTGCCGGTGGTGCAGCTACTTATATTTCAGATGGTAAACTGGTTCTTTTGGCCAACATCCAGCAAGACCCCAACCTCATCGTAGGTTATGAACTGGCTCCGGTTGTTACGGAAACCTGGTTGACCGTTACAGGCGGTGCTACAGGTACTGTTGCGCCCGGCGAATCCACAACGGTTGACCTGTTCTTTGATGCTACAGGAATGGTGGATGTGGTTAAAAATGCCAATATTGTCATTACCCATAATGGTGTAGTCGCTAAGGATGCAGAAGCTATGATTCCTGCTGAAATGACTGTTACACCTTTCATCCATGATGTCTCAATCTTCGATATCCAGTTTACAGAAGATCCGGCTGGCGCCTCTGCTTTGATTGATACCACAGTAAGAACTACCGGTGTTATCACGGCTGGTGATGGCGGAAGCGTCTATTTCCTCCAGGATGTGGCACAATCCGGTTCATGGAATGGTATAAAACTTTACTCTCCCGACATGACTTTCGCTATTGGCGATGAAGTTTCTGTTGTGGGTGTGGTTGACGAATACTATGACATGACTGAAATTATTGTGGATGCTGACATGACCTCTGTTCTTTCTTCAGGCAATGACCTGCCTGCTCCGCTGTTTGTTCAGACCGGCAGCTTTGGTGAGCAATACGAAGGTTTGCTGGTAGTTGCTGAAAATGCAGAATGTACGGTAGAACCTAACAGTTATGGCGAATGGATGATCAATGACGGCTCCGGCGAAGGTATGGTGGACGATTTTTATTATGCTTATGCACCAACCCTCGGTAACAGCTATAATGTTGTCGGACCTTTGGATTATTCTTATGGCAACTTTAAAATCCTGCCACGCGGTGCTGGTGATGTAGAAGATATCTCCAACGAATTGCTGTGGCCTCCTTTGAACCTGACAGCAGATATACAACACAGAGACGTTGTCCTGAACTGGCATGAACCTCAACAATATGGTTGGCATGGTTACTATCAGGGTGCCTATTACATATCATGGGTAGATGCAGAACGGGCTACCTATTTTGACCTGGGTGATTTTGGATTCAATCCGGTTACCATTAGCCAGGTTTCTCATCAATCTACGAAAGCGGTTCTTACCCATGGAATGGTGCGGATTCTGCTGTATTTAAAATTTATGATGCCGATGGTGCTACACTCCTTTGGGAATCTGACGTAATTCATGTGGATGCTTATCCGGCTACCACTGTGGTTGATGTTGATCCACCACTTGATTTGACAGACAACTTCTTTGTAGCTGTTGAAGCGCTTGATGATACAGGATATCCCATCAGCCTTGCTGATAGCGATCTTGAAGATGTAAATGGATATGCAGGTGGTCCCGGAGCCTGGACGCCTTGGCTTGAATGGTCAACAATGGCCTACATGACAGGTGATGGCCCTGGTGGTAAAGTGGCTTTAGAGCTTCCAACGAACTGCCCGTTGCTTCTCAGGCCGGCGATGAAGATTATGCCAAACTGAAAGACAGCGAAATTGCTTTCGCTCCCAAATATCTGAAGAGCTATAATGTTTACAGAAATGGTTCACTGTATGCAGAAGGTATTACTGACCTGACTTATACAGATGCAGACCTTGGCGATGGAGTATATACCTATCATGTAACCACAGTTTGGACTACAGGGGAATCTGCCCCTTCAAATGTGGTTTCTGTTCAACTGTTTTACGGTTCTATGGACGGTATGGTCACCGATGCAGAATACGGTACACCGATTGCTGATGCAACAGTAGCTTCTGCTGACGGATTATATACCACGACTACCGATGAAACCGGTTATTATTCATTTGATGAAGTACATTATGGTACTTATACATTCAATGTAACAGCTGATGGCTACCTGCCTGGTGCTTTTGATAATATTGAAATTGTCCAAAATGAAAATACAACCGCTGACTTTGGTCTGGAGCGTCACTATGTAGCGCCACAGAATGTAGCTGTTGATCCTTATTATGGAATTATCTCCTGGAATCCTCCGGGTGGTATGGTCTATGACGATGACTTTGAAGGGTACAGCGTAGGAGGATACCTTGCTGTTCAAAGCAACGCCTGGACTACCTGGGACAACGCCCCTGGTACAGCTACCGATGCCCTGATTTCTGATGAAATGGCGCAAAGTGGTGCCAAGTCTGTAAAAGTTGAAGGCTCTTCTGACCTAGTACTTGAAATGGGTAACCAAACCAGCGGAACATGGGAAGTAAATATCAGCCTGTTTATGGCTGATGGTGGCGATGGCGGATATTACAACCTCCTCCATGATTTCGATGGTGGTAATAGTCCTGAATGGGCTATTGAAATCTACTTCGATAATCTTGGTAATGGTATTCTGGCTGCTGCCGGTGATGAAATTGCTTTCACTTTCACACCTGGTGAGTGGGTTAACATGAAAACTGTTATTGACCTGGATGCTGACTATGCGGAACAATATGTTAATGGCAGTGTGATTCACAACTGGCAGTGGAGCCTCTTAACCGATGGTACCCCTGGTCTGAACCAGCTCGGTGCTATGGATGTATTTGCTGCTTCACTGGGTGGATCTGCTCCACTCTTCTACATGGATGATGTATCCTATGGTCCTTCATCTGATAAAGAAGTGGTTGTTTCTAAGGATGATCCACAGCTGACCCATTACAATGTATATCTGAATGATTATATGGTTACCGAAACCAATGATCTGGAGCATATGTATGAAGGTCTCGACATTGACAATACTTACACAGGTGGTGTTTCCGCTATGTATTCATACATGGGCGACATGCACGAATCTGATATTGTTGAAGTTGAATTCACCTTCCTGCAAACCGATATTCTGGCTCCGACAAACCTGGCAGCTGTTGTAGAAAACTTCAATGAAGTGAAACTGAGCTGGGATATTGAAGATGCCGGTCGTTACCTTGAAACCTTCCTGATTTACAGAGATGGTGAGGAAATTGCCCAGGTTGATGGCAATACTTTTAGCTACACCGACATTGTTGGCGAAGGTACTTATGAGTATCAGGTTCAGGCGTTCTATACAGGATTCCTGTTGTCAGAACCTTCTGAGGTTGTCTCTGCAGAAGTTATCTTGCCCGCACCGAGAAATCTGGTAGGTAATCTGGTTAACGAAGTGGTTACCCTGCAATGGGAAGAGCCGCAGATTAGCATTACCGGCGATGAATTCTCTGAAGATTTCGAGGCCGGAATACCTGCTGACTGGACCTTTGTTGATGAAGATGGCGATGGTTACAACTGGGAACTTGCAGATGCATTTACAGCTCACAGTGGTACAAACTGTATGTATAGTGCTTCTTACCTAAACGGCATTGGACCGCTTACACCGGATAATTACATGATTACACCGCAACTGTTAGTGGGTACAGGTGCTGAACTAAGCTTCTGGTATGTAGCTCAGGATCCGGCCTGGCCTGGTGACTATATGGAAATCCGGGTTTCCACTACCGATAATGATCCGGCTTCATTTACCGAAACAGTTGCTTCTGTAACCGCTGGTTCCTCTTATGCTCAGGAAGTAGTTGACCTTTCTGCCTTCGAAGGCGAAATGGTTTATATCGCTTTCGTTCATACAGATTGCACAGACTACTTCTATATTAATGTTGATGACATTGTAATGTCTAATGCTGAAAGAGTAAACGCTCCTGGCGATTACACATTGAACTTTACAGCTGAACAACCTTTGCGTTTGTCAGACATGTCTCAAACTGAAATAGATGTAGTGCTTGCTCAATACTATGAAGAACTGGAAGCTAACCAAAACGGACGTGCACTGATTGGTTACAACGTGTATCGTAATGATGGTGTACTGGCCAACACTGCCAATACATTCTACATCGACAATACCCTTGTTGGTGGTGATTACGATTATTACGTAACTGCTGTTTATTCGGGTGATTTTGAATCTGCACCTTCTGACCACTTCCTAGTGGAAGGTATCAGTACCAGCGATGTGTCAGAAGATGCTATCAGTGTCTATCCGAACCCGGCTAAAGAAATGGTTAACATCACTGTTTCTGACAATGTAGAATCACTGCGCGTGTTGAACTATGTTGGCCAGGTGGTTTACGAACAAGGCATCACCAGCGAAAAACTGGTTCAGGTATCTACCGACCGTTTTGAAGAGGGTGCTTATATCGTACAATTCACAACCAATGACGGAGAATTGATCAGCAAACGTTTCGTTGTACTGAAATAAAATATTCTCTCAATAATTTTTATAACCCGGGCTTTAGAAGCCCGGGTTTTTTTGCTTAGTTGCCGAATGTCTATCTTTGTCCCCTAAAATTAAGAAACATGTTTTCGGTCAGTAATTTATCGGTCCATTTCACGGGAGAATTTATTTTTCGGAATGTCACTTTCAATATCCGGCAGAAAGACCGGATTGGCCTGGTGGGCAAAAACGGCGCCGGAAAATCTACCCTGCTAAATATCCTGCATGGTGACCTCGAACCACAGGAAGGTGCCCTTGCCATGCCCGACGGTGCCACGATTGGTTATCTGAAACAACATATTAAGACTGAAAGCCGGGTTTCTGTTTTTGAAGAAGCACTTAAAGCTTTTGCCCCCCTGAAAAAATTGGAACAACAGATTACGCAGATTACTCAGGATATTTCCCGGCGTACCGATTATGAATCGGAAGATTATGCCCGCCTGATAGAAAAGCTGAATGATTCAAATGACCAGTTCCATATTCGTGGCGGACAGACTGTTGAGGGCGATACTGAAAAAGTGCTTAAAGGTCTTGGCTTTGAGGCTGTTGATTTTCACAGGCCTTTAAACAAATTCAGCGGCGGCTGGCAAATGCGGGTTGAACTGGCTAAGATTCTGCTCCAAAAACCTGATCTGCTACTGCTCGATGAGCCTACCAACCACCTCGATATCCTTTCTATCCAGTGGCTTGAGGATTTTCTTACCGCCTATCCGGGTGCGGTTGTGTTAGTTTCTCACGACCGGACTTTTCTCGACCGGGTCTCCAATCGTACCATTGAAATCTCCATGAAAAAAATCTTTGATTACAAAACGTCCTATTCTGACTATGTAAAGCAACGTGAGGCACAAAGAGCTTTGCAGCAGGCTGCTTACGAGAACCAGCAAAAACAGATTGCTGAAACGGAAAGGTTTATCGAACGCTTCCGCTATAAAGATTCCAAAGCGACGCAAGTGCAAAGCCGCATCAGACAATTGGAAAAAATAGACAGGATAGAAGTGGATGAGACCGACAACGAACAGATTTATTTCCGGTTTTCACCGGCACCCCACTCAGGAAAAATTGTTTTCGAAGGTCGGAAATTATCCATGAATTACGGAGATAAACAGGTGCTTACCAATATTGATCTGGTTATTCAGCGGAATGATTTTGTAGCTTTTGTAGGCCGGAATGGGGAAGGAAAATCCACCCTTAGCAAAATAATGGCCGGCGAATTAGCTCATGGTGGCGAACGGATTGTTGGTCATAATGTCCGCATTGGCTATTATGCTCAAAATGAAGCGGAGAAACTTGATGGTGAGAAAACTGTTTTTGCTACCATTGATGATGAGGCTACCGGTGACCTGAGAACCAAAGTGAAGGCCATACTGGGAACTTTTCTTTTTAGGGATGATGACCTGGATAAGAAAGTGAAAGTGTTATCGGGTGGTGAGAAATCGCGTCTTGCCATTGCTAAAATGCTTCTAAAACCCGTCAACTTGCTCATACTTGATGAGCCCACTAACCACCTTGATATGGCTTCTAAGGAGATTCTTAAAAAAGCATTGCTACAATATGATGGCACGTTGGTCGTAGTTTCGCACGACCGGGATTTTTTGCATGGACTGACCAACAAAATTTATGAAGTCAGAAATCATCAAATTAAATTTTTTTCCGGCGATATTTTTGATTTTCTCCGTCATCGCGAAATGAATTCTCTTGATGAACTCGACACCGTCAGGCCATCCAAAAAAGCAGAAAAAGTATTGAAAAATACCGCAGGGAAAGAAATCTATCTCGAACGAAAAGCGATGGAAAAAGAACGAAGAAAGCTAAACAAAGCCATCCAAAGTTGTGAGGAGGAGATTGAAGTTCTGGAAGCTGAAATTGCAAACATCAATGATTTACTCGCTGACCCCGAAAAAAACGCCCGCCGTATTCAGGAAGAAAATCTTTATGATCGTTATGAAAACAAGAAAACACTTCTCTCGGAAACCATGGAAAAATGGGAAAAGCTTCATTCAGATTTTGAAAAACTTTCCTGAACATATCCGTTCGGTAAATGACTGGTTTCGGTACTGAGCCGTAGGTTTTTGAGTTAAGAAACCGTATGCCGGCTTCTTAGCTATGCTGGCTACACTTCCCGGTCGTTGAGATATTCTAAAATTTTATACATCACGGTTTTTGCTGTGTCAGCTACCGCAATACTTTCCAAATAGGATATGGCTTTTTGCTGGTAAGCTTGAATGGTTTCCAGGGTGTCAGAGCGAATATCCAATTTGTCAAACAGCCCTAATACTTTCCTGAATTTTTTTGTCTGCCGCAATTTTGTTGGTCTCAAGAAAAAGGTGCTCAAGTCTGCGCTTTTGGTTACCGGTTGCCTTTTCGAGGGCTTTGAGCAGCAGATAGGTTTTTTATTGGTGACAATGTCGTTCCCTTTTTCTTGCCAAATTGGTTTCATCGGCATAAGCATCCAGCAAATCATCTTCAATTGAAAGGCCATTCCGAGGTTTTCGCCAAACTTGTAAATTTTTTCGGCTTCTTCGTCGGAGCTTCCCGCAATCAAAGCCCCGATTTTCAAACTGCCCGCCAATAATACAGCAGTTTTAAGCCGAATCATCTTCAGATAATCTGATAGGAATACATCATTTTGTGATTCAAAATCCATATCATATTGTTGCCCCTCACAAACTTCAATGGCTGTTGTAGTGAAAGTGTTTAGCACCTTGGGGAGCTTATCGGGCGTAGTTTTGCCGATATACTGATAGGCCAGGCCAAACATGGTATCACCGGAAAGGATAGCAATATTGCGGTTCCATTTTTTATGAACCGCAATTTGTCCCCGTCGCATAGGCGATTCGTCCATTATATCGTCATGAAGTAGGGTGAAATTATGAAATATTTCAAGTCCGATGGCGGCATTAAAAGCCTCTTCCTGGTTGCCGCCAAACATTTCGCAGGCAGCCAGACACAATGCCGGGCGAAGCCTTTTGCCGCCGAGGCTCAGGGTGTAGGAAATGGGTTCATACAATCGGTCTGGTTTGTTGGCGATAACGATCTGTTGTAGCTCCCGATGGATGGTTTCCTGTAGGTTTCGGAGTTCTTTCATAATTATATTTTGGTTTTTAATAGCTTCATCAGATATTCTCCATAGCCACTTTTCAGTAATGGTTGGGCAATTTCTTCGAGTTTTTTGGCATCAATAAAACCCTTTCGATAGGCGACTTCCTCAATGCAGCCGATTTTAAGTCCCTGTCTCTTTTCAACGACTTCCACAAAATGTCCGGCATCCATCAGCGATGCGAACGTTCCGGTATCGAGCCAGGCCGTACCACGTCCTAGTATTCCAACCTGAAGCCGTCCCTGTTCAAGGTAAGTCCGGTTTACATCTGTGATTTCATATTCGCCCCGGCGGCTTTTGCTACGTGCTTTGCGATTTTAACCACGTCATTATCGTAAAAATAAAGCCCGGGAACTGCAAAATTGGATTTTGGTTTCCGGGGTTTTTCCTCAATGGATATAGCGCGCTGCTTTTCGTCGAATTCCACAACCCCATAGCGTTCGGGGTCTGCCACATGATAAGCAAAAACCACCCCGCCATCCGGATTGTTGTTGTCCATTAAAACTTGCTGTAACCCGCTGCCGTAAAAAATATTATCGCCCAGCACCAGCGCCACTTTATCATTCCCAATAAATTGTTCGCCGATAACAAAAGCCTGTGCCAGCCCTTCCGGGTGGGGTTGTTCGGCATAAGAAAACTGACATCCTATCCGGGCGCCATCACCCAGCAGCCTTTTGAAATTTGGTAAATCATGTGGGGTGGAAATAATCAGAATATCCTTGATGTTGGCCATCATCAGAACAGATAATGGATAATATATCATGGGTTTGTCATAAACCGGCATGAGTTGTTTGCTGACTGCCAGTGTAAGTGGGTGCAGGCGTGTGCCGGAACCACCTGCTAAAATGATACCTTTCATAATTGAAGTTTTAGGATTTTGCGTCGAAGATAAGAAAAATCCCGGCTATGATTGATGTTTCGGAATTACCTCTTCTGCTTCTTTTTTTCCGGAATCTTCGTTGTCATCCTCATCCAGCAGGTCAATCATCGGCGGTTCTCTGAAAGCCCGTGTGGTAACCCATTTATCCAGCGAAAGAATTAAGGCCGGCAGCAAAAATAAATTGGCCAAAACCGCTATCAGCAAAGTAAAGGGTACCAAAAATCCCAGTGAACGTGTGCCGTCAAAGGTGGACAGGATGAATATGGCGAATCCGAAAAACAGTACGATGAATGAATAAACCATGCTGTAGGAAGTTTCCCGCAGGGCCCTGATGACGGATATTTTTATTTTCCAGTTATGTTGTTTCAACTCCATCCGGTAACGGGAAAGAAAATGAATAGCATTATCAACCGAAATTCCGAGAGCAATGCTGAATATCAGTAATGTGGAAGTTTTTACTGAAATAGCCAGGAATCCCATTAGGGCGGCCGTCAACAATTGGGGAATAAGATTGGTAAACAGGGAAATGCCGACCATCTTTCCCGAGGTAAACAGCAGGGCCATCAGTACGGTGATGGCTGCCAGTGCCAAAAGCAGGCTTTGCAGCAAGTTGCGAATCATATAGTCCGTGCCTTTCAGATAAACAATCGTGGTGCCGGTCATGATTACATCATATCGATCGGGCGGAAAAATTTCATCCAGCTGAGGCTGCAATGTTTCTTTGATTTCCTGAATGCGGCTGGTGCCGATATTGGCCATCTGAACAGATACCCTGGTGACCTGTAGAGAGGAATCCACAAACGAATTTAAAATGGTTCTTTCGTTTGATTTATTTGTCAGTCCAGGGATGTAGGACATAATGAAATTTTTTTCCTGAAAATTGGGCAAAGTATAGTATTTTCTTTTTCCATTATAAAAAGCCTGTTTGCTGGCTTTGGCTACTTCCACGATAGACAAAGGTTTTGAAAATTCGGGATAAGTGGCCAGGGTATCCTGAAGCCTGTCAATGCGACGTAAAGTCGAAAGGCTTAACACCCCTTTTGGTTTTTTGGTGTCTATGGCTATTTCAAAGGGCAGTATGCCGTTGACCTGCTTTTGCAGGAACATTAAATCCTGGTACAGTTTATCATCTTCCGAAATGTCATCAACCAATCGTCCGGTGGTTCTTAATTGTGTGACGCCAGCGATACCAAGAGCCAATGTGATAATGGTTATGATATATATTCGCTGTCTTTTTTGGAAACGACAAACAGGATATGACGAATAATTTTATTGGTCAGATAATTGTCAAGGTGCTTAATGTGCTTTTGCTCGGGGGGTTGGAAATAACTGAAAAATATAGGGATGAGCATAATGGAAAGCAAAAATACGGACATGATGCTGATAGCTGCTGCAATACCGAATTCCACCAGAATTTTATTGCCGGTTATAATAAAAGCGGCAAATCCAATAGCTGTTGTCAGGTTGGTCAGAAAGGTAGCATTACCAACTTTTTGAACTACCCGCGAAAGCGCTTTTACTTTGTTGCCGTGGGAACGAAATTCGTGATGGTATTTGTTCAGGATGAAGATATTATTCTCTACGCCTATCACTATCAACAGCGGTGGCAGGATACCTGTAAGAATTGTGATTTGATAGCCCATCAAAACCATGATACCCATCAGCCATATAACACTAATGATAACCACAATCATTGGGAATATCACAGCTTTTAGCGATCGGAAAAACAGGAACAACGCAAAAGAGGTGATTAATACCGCAAGAAGCATAAACAACAGTAGTTCTTTCTGTATGGTTTGTGATGTGACAGTCCGGATATAGGGCAAACCGGAAAAGTGTAGGATAACATTATTTTTATCGGCAAATGGTTGACAAACCGATTCGATTCGGCTGATGAGATTTACCCGTTCTTTGCTGTTTAGCAGTTTTTTGTTGAGGGTAATCATCATTATGGTGGAATGATTTTTCCGGTTATACAGCATGTCTTCAAAGAGCGGCTGGCTGTATATAATTGCCTTCAGGCTGTCGAGCGCAGCCTGGGTTTGTGGTTTTTCTTTGAAAATTGGGCTGAAATCGAATTTTTTTTAAGGAATCATTTTTTACCATCCTGTACATCCTGGCGGTGGAAAGTACTTCTGTTACACCCTCAACTTCACGAACTTCGTAGGTTAAATCATACCATTCATTAAAAAAATCCAGGTCAAAAAGCCGTTCTGATTCTATTCCGAGGAAGATAACGTTTCCATCATTACCAAAAATTTCTTTAAACTCTTCGTAGGCAATACTGGTGCTGTCTGATTTTGGCAACATTTGGGCCAACTCGTAGGACATCTTTAAGTTTACCGCATGATATCCCATAAAAATGGTAATCAGCCTATTCCAATAAGAATCGCTAACCGGGAGCGCAGAATAAAACGGACAACATATTTAAACATAAATGGTTTTGAACCTTCTTTTTACAATTGTAACCGATTTCAGGGCGCAAAGTTAAGTCTTTTAATTCGAATAGGGTCCGACAGCCCAAAGAAAGCTGAACGACGGATTTGTTTTTTTAGCGTTTGTGATATAAAAAGAATGGTTATCTTCGTTTTCTTACAAATCAAAGAGAACCTTATGCGACCTCAAAAACATACATTGTGAAAAAGAATATATTTTATTTGGCATTGATAGGCGTTGTGATTGTAGGAATGGTGTTTTATTGGGCTTCTCCCGATGGGCAGAAAGATAAATATATCACTACACCCGTTCAGTTTGGCACTTTTAAGATTACGGTTGTCACCACCGGTGAGCTTGAGGCGGCCAACTCACAGGAAATTTTGGGCCCGACGGGATTGCGGGAGTTTGGCATCTGGAACCTGAAAATTAATGATATGGTACCCGACGGAACAATAGTGGATTCGGGAGCCTGGGTTGCGGAACTTGACCGCAGTGAGTTGATGAACCAAAAGAAAGACCTGGAATCTGAGCTTGAAAACTGAATACCCAGTTGGTGAAAACACGACTGGATACTTCCCTGACCCTCCGCCAGGCTCGTGAAGAGCTTATAAACTTGCAATATAATCTTGAAGAGCAAAAAATCAGGCTGGCCCAGAGTAAATACGAACCGCCGGCTACCATTCGACAGATTAAAATAGATTTGGAACAAGCACAACGCCAGTTGCAACAGGCTAAAAATAACTATTTGTTAAAGCAGCAAAAAGCCGAAGCTGATATGCAGGAAGTGCTGACTTCGTTGAACAAACAAAAACGAAAATATAATTCCCTTCTAAAGGTAATGGGACAATTTTCGGTGAAAGCCCCCAAGGCCGGAATGGTGGTTTACAGACGTTCCTGGAATGGTGAAAAGCAGGGGATTGGTTCAACGGTTAATGCCGGTTGGGATAACGTGGTTGCTGAGTTGCCTGATTTGTCTTCGATGATTTCAAAAACATATGTCAACGAAATTGATATAAGTAAAGTTAAGGAAAATCAACCTGTAATCGTTACGATAGATGCTTTTCCCGGAAGGAAATATCGCGGTTCAGTTAAACAGGTAGCCAATATCGGTCAGCAGATGCGCAATAGCAATGCCAAAGTGTTTGAGGTGATAGTCGCTATTCATGATCAGGATTCTATTTTGAAGCCGGCGATGACCTCAAAAAATGAAATCATTACCGAGGTTATCGACAGTGTGCTGTTTGTTCCGCTCGAAGCTATACAGCATGCTGATACGCTCTCGTATGTGGTTTCCACCAAGAAAGAACGGATTGCTGTTGTTCCCGGAAAATCCAATGAAAACCACATCATTGTAAAGAAAGGTTTATCAGGCGATGAGCGGTTGTTTTTAACCCTTCCCGAAGGTTATGAAGCGTTTCCTCTGAAAGAATTGTAAGCGGTGCAAAGATTAATATATTTGATCAATATAGCCTTGAGGCTGTTTTCCTGAACCGTACCCGGTCGATACTCACAGCGCTTGGGATTGTTTTCGGCGTTGCAGCCGTTATTTCAATGCTGGCCATAGGGCAGGGGGCCAGAAAGGAAATTATTGAGCAAATTCAAATGATAGGGAGTCGCAATATCATTATTACGCCCATAGTAGCTGATGAGGGCAAGGATGAAGCGGGTGATGAAGGCGAACAGACTAAACCTTCAAAATATTCTCCTGGGTTGACATTGAAAGACGCCCGTGCTATTCAGAACCTGATTCCAACTGTTGAAAAAGTAAGCCCTGAAGCCACTTATCGACTCAGTGTTGTTTTTGAAGAAAATCATATCACAGCCCAAATCTCAGGGGTACAGGATGCTTTTTTTGATGTTTTTCATCATGAAATAGACCTGGGTAATGGCTTTACTTTGCAGCATTATCAGCATAATAGTGCGGTTTGTATCATTGGGCCGGAGATAGAATCGGTGTTGTTTAAGAAGAAAAATCCTGTGGGTCAGTATCTGAAATGTGGAACCGTTTGGCTGAAAGTAATTGGCGTATTGAAACACCGGGCTTTCGACAACCGTGCAACGGAAGATTTTAACCTTGGCAACAGCAACAAAAATATTTATGTTCCATTGTCAACCTTATTGGTGCATTTTAAAGACCGTTCTGTTGTTACCAGCGGCCTGTTGCAGGGCAATAACAGTGACGGTGGCAGCAGTGTGGCCAGCTTTTTTACCGCCTCGCCGGATCATATGGGCCATAACCAGTTGAATAAAATAATCGTGCAGGTCAAACCCGACCAAAGCCTGAAAGAAACCCAACGGCTGATAACCAAAATGATGGCGCGCGCATCATGATAATCAGGATGTTGAAATAACTGTGCCTGAACTTTTGCTCCGACAGGAACAGCGTACTAAAAATATTTTTAATGTGGTTTTGGGAGCAATTGCCAGTATCTCATTATTGGTTGGTGGTATCGGTATTATGAACATTATGCTGGCTTCTGTAATGGAGCGAACCCGTGAAATCGGCGTTCGTCTGGCCATTGGTGCACGCAAAAAAGATGTGGTGTTTCAATTTCTTTCAGAAGCTACCATCATTAGTTTTATTGGCGGATTAATGGGGATTTTGCTAGGGGTGTTTTTATCGAAAATGATAACCCGGATTGCTGAGATTGCTACCATTGTAACCTGGTCTTCCATTTTGATTTCTTTTGTGGTTTCTGTTTCCGTCGGGATTGCTTTTGGTTGGATGCCGGCCAGAAAGGCGGCATCTCAGGACCCGGTAGAATCTTTACGCTATGAGTAAAACCTTTTTTAATGTTTTGACAGGATACTGTTCAGACACTGAAATCACAATGTTTACCAGTAAACCGGCTTATTTCGGCACATAATCTGTCGGGAGCTTCGGCATGTACCCAGTGGGTGGTGCCTCAATAGTTACAATTTCTGCTTCGGGAAAATGGGTATATATTTTGTTAAAGTCCGATTCCAGAATATAATCTGAATGTCCTCCCCGAATAAACAGTGCCGGCCCCGGATACATGCCGGGATGCTCAACCCCTTCAAATATATACGGCAGGTTTTGACTGATGGCCTTGATGTTTAGCCGCCAGCTAAACTGTTCCTGGCCTTCCCGGGTCAGATTTTTCATAATAAACTGCCGGATAGCATGATTGTTAATGTGCGATTTTAATTGTTTTTCTACATCTTCACGGCTTTTGATTTTCTTAAAATCTACGCCCTGCATGGCTGCAATTATATTTTTATGGGCTTCCCTTTCGGGATAATGACGCATACTGATATCCACAATGATAACACTGTGAACACTTCGGGGTTCTCTAATGCATAATACATCGCCACTTTACCCCCCATTGAATGACCAATAAGTATTGGTTGCTGCAGTTGATGTTTCTTGATAAAATCCTCTATATCCTCCATCATGACAACATAATCAAATTTATCGCTGTGTGGCGAGCGACCGTGGTTTCGCATGTCAAGAATATAAACAGAAAATTTTTCAGCCAGTTTGCGACCAATGGTAGTCCAGTTGTCTGATATTCCGTAGAGACCATGCATGATGATGAGGGGCTGCCCTTGGCCCATTTGTCTGTAAAAAAGCTTCATGATTTGGCTTTTTGTTGGTTTCCGGTAAGACCCAACAAAAAACCTGCCCGATAGTTGAATCAAAGCAGGTTTTTTAAGTGCTTAATACGCTATTTGAGCTTTACCTCCCTAAGATATTGCTTGATGGTTTCGGCAAGTCCCAGATAGAGGGCATCGCTGATGAGCGCATGACCGATGGAAACCTCATCGATAAACGGAACATTTTCTATAAAATACCGAAGATTGTCCAGATTCAAATCATGGCCGGCATTTATCCCCAGCCCGTTTTTGTGGGCTACTTCTGCTGCCAACACAAAGGGGGCAATGGCTTCTTCGCGATTTTTAGGGTATTGACGAACGTATGGTTCAGTGTACAGTTCAATACGGTCAACGCCTGTTTTTGAAGCATTTTCAATCATGCGGGTGTCCGTGTCAACGAAAATAGAAGTACGGATTCCTTGTTGTTTCAGTTCATCAATAACTTCTCTGAGCATACTTTCGTTTTCAATGGTATCCCATCCGTGGTCAGATGTCAGTTGGTCCGGTGCGTCAGGAACCATCGTAACCTGGTCGGGCTTAACCTCACTGACCAATTGCAGGAAACTTGCACTGGGATAACCTTCCACATTAAATTCTGTTTTAAGAATTGATTTTAAATCCCTGACATCCTGATACCGAATATGACGTTCGTCAGGACGGGGATGCACAGTAATCCCTTCAGCACCATTTGATTCGCAATATGATGCTGCTTTTAAAACATCGGGAATATTACCACCACGTGCATTTCGAAGGGTGGCAATTTTGTTAATATTTACACTTAATTGTGTCATGTTTGCTATATTTTGCAACTGTCGGACTATTTAATAGGCACGGGCAAAAAATGACCCTGCGATGGGAAGGGTTACCAGTATAGATACAGGTACCTTCCTCAAATGGAGCCTCCAGTGGAATGGCCCGAATGGTTGCTTTGGTTTCTTCTTTAATCTTTTGTTCTGTTTCAGGGGTGCCGTCCCAGTGGGCATAAACAAACCCGCCTTTGTTTTCAATGATATCCACGAACTCTTCCCAGGTATTGGCATGGTATGTTTTTTCATTGCGGAAATCAATAGCCTTTTGAAACAGATTTTTTTGTATTCCGTCAAGCATGTGAGAAATTTTCTGGTCGATATCCGTAATGGAGAGCACTTCTTTTTCGAGGGTGTCGCGACGAGCCAGTTCAATGGTTTGGTTTTCCAAATCGCGCGGACCGATGACCATCCTTAGTGGTACGCCTTTAAATTCCCATTCGGCAAATTTATAGCCGGGTTTGTAGGTGTTGCGGTCGTCATATTTTACCCTTATATTTTGTTTCTCAAGAATAGTTTTAAGCTCCTGTGCTTTTTTAGAGATGGCATCAAATTGCTCTTGATTCCGGTATATAGGGACGATGACTACTTGTATCGGGGCAAGTTTTGGGGGCAATACCAGGCCATTATCATCAGAATGGGTCATAACCAAAGCCCCCATAAGCCGGGTTGAAACACCCCATGAAGTGGCCCACACATATTCCAGTTTGTTTTCTTTGCTAAGGAATTTTACATCAAAAGCTTTAGCAAAATTTTGTGCCAGGAAATGAGATGTTCCCGCCTGCAAGGCTTTGCCATCCTGCATCAGGGCTTCGATGCAGTAAGTTTCTTCAGCTCCGGCAAATCTTTCATTGGGCGATTTGGTGCCCCGGATAACAGGAACTGCCATCCAGTTTTCCGCGAAATCAGCATATACTTCCAGCATCTGTTGGGCTTCATTCAGCGCCTCTTCTTTCGTGGCATGAGCGGTATGCCCTTCCTGCCAAAGAAATTCCGCTGTTCTGAGAAACAATCGTGTTCGCATTTCCCAACGCACTACATTGGCCCATTGGTTTACCAGAATGGGTAAGTCCCGATAGGATTGAATCCAATTTTTATAGGTATCCCAGATAATGGTTTCGGATGTGGGCCGGACAATAAGTTCTTCTTCAAGTTTGGCATTCTCATCAACTACCAATTCCCCGTTGGCTGAATTTTTTAATCGATAGTGTGTTACAACAGCACATTCTTTGGCAAATCCCTCCACATGTTTAGCCTCCCGGGCAAAAAATGATTTGGGAATAAACAATGGAAAATAGGCATTGGAATGCCCCGTATCTTTGAACTTTTTATTCAAGCACTGCCTGCATTTTTTCCCAGATAGAATACCCGTATGGCTTGATAACCATGGAGCCTCTAACTGCCGAATATTCTGCTAAATCTGCATTTATAATGATATCGTTATACCATTGTGAATAGTTCTCTTTGCGCGTAGCAAATTTTTTAGCCATAAATTTTATGTTGGTATAGTATTTGCTTTATTTGTATAAATATTATCTGCAAAAGTAAAAAAATTAAGATTGCAGAAAATGTAAACTATTTGGAGAGGAGGAAACCAATTATGAAAAAGATTTTGTTACTGACAACAACCATTGCTTCGCTGTTTTTATATTCCTGCACCAGCAGTTATCAGCTTAGCACCGTAACCACTGACGATACTTATTTTGATCCCTATAATCCTGGAGTGGAAGAAACGGATGTGGTTGTTTCGTCTTCTAAGCAAGCTTCTCAGTCAGCTGAAAAAGAAACCAAAGTCTATGAAGTAGCACCTGATAGTGTTGCTGAGGCTGATTTTGAATATGATGAATATTATGATTATGAGTATAGCTCCCGAATCAGAAGGTTTCATGATCCTGCATTTTCCAGTTATTACAGTCCGTTCTATATCGATATGTACTGGTACACTTACGAACCCTGGTATTGGGGTGTAAGTATTTATGATCCTTACTACCGGCCTTATTCGCATTATGTTTATGTCCGGCCTTATTTCAGGCCAGGGTTTTGGTATATGTATGATCCATTTTGGGATCCCATTTATGCTTCCTACTATCCTTATTATGGATATGGTTATTACGCCGGGCTTTTTTATTCACCCTATTACTATGGCTATTCCCCCTACTATGGTGGATTTTATAGCCCTTACGGATATTATGGCTATTATGGAACCGGCAGTTATATTGGATATGTAAACAGCGGGACTGCCGTCAATCAGTATTATGGCCCACGCAATAACCGGAATGCGGGTCAGGGGCTTGGCCAGGAATCCGGACAAACCGGCGTGCGTCGTGGTGACCTTCCGGCCGGAAGTAGTCAAAAAATCGTTAATTCCAGAACTGTTTCAGGTGAAAATCGTTCAGAGCGGTCTTCGGATGCTAACCGTTCAGAGGTTGAAAAAACCCTTTCCCGGGCCGAGCGTCAAAAAAGTCCGGCAGCCAATACCCGTGAAAACACGATGACCAGAAGGGCCTCCGAAGAGCAAGGTGTTGTCGGAAATGCCTCTTCCAGGGCTACCGTTGGTCAGACGCCTGTAAAAAGAAATGTATCTGGTGATGCCACCTCACGGAAGGTTGATGACAAACGATATGTTAGACCTTCAGAGCGCTCCTCTACGTTGAGCAAGCCGAAACGTTATAGTTCGCCAAATTATGCCAGGCCACGTTCAAGCAAAGAATACACCAATCCGCAAACGCGTCGTACTTATACGCGACCAGCTGTTGATGAAAGTCGGACGGGAAACAGCATTCGTTCAGGAAGTAATGTAAAACGTTATACCCCGCCGGAAACCAAACGATATACCCGTCCTTCCTCCGGTTCACCACGTTATAACACTTCTTCGCCAGGCAGGCGTAACAGTACATATAAGCCTTCTTCCAGTTCACAAAGGAGTTCAGGTAGCATCAACCGGTCATCAGGAAGCAGCCGAAGCTCAAGCTCCTACAGCAGGCCATCGTCAAGCAGTTCAGGAAGTTCTGTGCGTTCAACCGGAAGCAGTCGGAGTTCAAGCGGAAAAGGTAGAAAATAATAAAACCGTAAAGAAAGGAAGATGATGAAAAAGATAATGGCATTCATATTATTTGTCGGAATGGCTTTTGGGGTTTCAGCACAGTCGGAAATTGATGCCCTCAGGTATTCCCAGTCTTATTTTGGCGGGACTGCCCGCAGCATGGCTACAGCCGGCGCCATAGGGGCTGTCGGTGCTGATGTCAGTTCCCTGAGTACCAATCCGGCAGGTATTGGCTTGTTTAAAAGCTCGGAGTTGTCGCTGACTCCGGTTCTTTCCAGGGGTTATACAGAATCAACTTTTTTGGGAAACACTGAAGACGACGAGCGTCATGATTTCGATCTGAATCAGATTGGAGGAGTGTTCGTGTTTAAATCAGTTAACAAAAACAACAACTGGAAAAATATACAGGTAGCTATAGGTACTAACCGCCTGAAAGATTTTAATAACCGTCAGTATATCAGGGCTGAAAACAGGGATGGTTCTATTATGGATGCCTACTGGAGCTATGCTACTGATTACGGGACTGACAATATTCAACCAAATGATCTGGAGTATCAGGCGGGATTTGATGCGTATCTGGCTTATGAGGCTGATTTGCTCTATGATAATGACGGAGATGCTTCAAATGGCTATCAATGGAATTATGATGCCATTTATGGCGGGGTTTTGCAAAGAGATTTGACCAAAACATCAGGCTACCTCAATGAAACTTATTTTTCTGTGGGGGCCAATTATGATGATAAATTGTATATTGGTGCCACACTTGGTTTGCAACATATTTTTTATAGGGAAGTCTCTACTTTTTATGAGACAGATGCTGCGGATACCATTCCGGTTTTTATTTCAATGACTCAGGAAGACCGGCTTGAAACTACTGGTTCAGGGGTAAATTTGAAACTGGGCGTAATATTCCGACCCAATAGTTTTCTCCGGTTGGGCGCTGCTTATCATACCCCAACCTATTTTAATGATATGTATGATGAATATCAATCGCAGGTGCATTCCTCCTTGAGTTTGATTCCGGGATTGAAAATTATTCTTCATCTCTGGCTTATGGTGAGTTTGATTATAAGTTGCGAACACCATCACGATACATCCTCAGTGCGGCCGTCTTTTTCAGGCAATCCGGATTTATTTCACTTGATTACGAAAGAATCAATTATGCATCAGCTGAACTGAGTTCTGATTTCTATCCGTTTGATGTCAGCAATGACGTTATTTCATCGGCTTTCCGTTCAACATCAAATATCCGGCTTGGAGCGGAGTGGCGCGTTGATAAGTTTTATTTGAGAGGTGGTTATGCCTATTATGGTTCTCCCTATGAAGTGAATGATAAGTATGGACAAACGGATATTATTACTTTGGGTGCAGGCTATCGTTCAAGCAGGTATGGATTTGACTTTGCTTATATGAATTCTTCCATGAAGGATACCTATTATATTTATGATAGTGATTTTGTTGCCGGAGCCGTAAATTCTTACAATCTGGAACAATATATGTTGACATTCAGTGTGAAATTTTAAAAAGAGGCATTTTTTAAATGCCTTCTTTTATTTTTTGGTTGATTGATTCTTGCCGGCTTTTGCTTTTTGATGGATGGCATATTCATACTGAAATCCGTCCAGGTTCAGGCAGGCGTCGAAAGCCTGCAATGCCAGGGTTTTTTTGCCGAGTTTCAGATAAATTCTTCCCATCATGAGTTTGGCATTGGCAGCATAATACTGAGGCAGGTCTTTTCCTGTTTGGTAGCTTTTTTGATAATTCACCAATGCGGAATCAAACAATGCGGATTCATGGAAAATCCGGCCACGGCGATAGTAATATTCGGTTACCTGCGTAGGATTATAATTTTTTCTGTCCGTTTGGGTTAGCGTTTTTAAAGATTTATCATAATAGCCTCCATCAAATTGCAGGCGGGCTCTCAACAATGAAACATCTGGCGTTTTGTTTTCTTTATATTCATCCTGTGCCTGCTGGTCTGCCCCTACAAATTCTTCTCCGACTTCATTTATTCGGTTGCTATAGGTGTGATAAGCCAGAGAATCGCCGGAAAGCAGATAAAACCATGCCTGCTTTTGGATAGCGGATTTCAAATAGTGGCGGCCCTTGAAATTATCCAAATAGACCTGAAAAGATTGAATGCATGCCGGATTCATGGCATATAACTCTGAAAGCCCTTTCATGTAGTAAAGAAAATAAAATGGATACTGCCCTTTTTGAAGGGTGTAGTCTGATAAAACCTCCAATGCCTTTTCGTTGTTTCTGTTTTTTTGCAACAAATCAGCATAAAGAAATCTCAGGAGTGGATTTTGTTCCACAACACCGGTAGAATCCAATTCATGAAATCGGTTATGCATAAGTGGATTATCTGTTTCTCCCAGGTTCATTTCAATAAACGATATCATAAATAAAGCGGGGATTTCCAAAAAGGCAGCTTCGGGATGTTGGTTTGCGTAGTGTAATGCCTGGGTGATTTTTGCTATGCCACTTTCAACAGAGCCTTCCAGGTTTAGCAAGCCGGCTATCCAGTGAAAGGAATCAGGAATTGAACCTATAAGGACTTCTATAACGCCTAAATCAGCTTGGGTAGGAATGTATTTAGGATGGTTTTCATAGTTTTTTTTAAGCAGCCAATAGGCTTTGTTTAGTTCGACGACAGGCCTGAATTTTTGGTCGAACTTGCCCCGGAGCATAGCCCATCGCAGGTAGATATCACCCAGCAGGTAGTTTTTGGCAGGATTGAAATCTGACGCCGATTCAATGCGCTCAATGCGAAGTTTACGGGCTTCCAGTGAGGATTCAAAATCTTTTTGTTCTTCGTTAATGAATACTCTGAGGAAATCCAGATAGTCGGCTATATAGTCAACGGCAAGGTTTTTTGGGTTTTCAAGGTGTTCCTGACGGAGAAGTGTCCGGGCTTCCGTAAACCGGAGTTCTGTAACTTTTTGGTAAGCTATTTGGCAGCGATAATTAAAATTGATTTCCTGGCCAAAGGTAGTAAGAGAAATGAAAGTCAGCCAGATAGTAATTATTTTTTGGTATGTCATGAGCTGTCAGAATAATTATACACAAAGATAATCGGAAAAATAAACGGATAAAAAACAAAAAGCCGGATAATGCCGGCTTTTTGTTGTAGGGAGACAACCCTGAAAAATGGGCTTATTTTTCTGCATCGAATTTTCGACTTTTTCAGCAATATCGTCATCGATTAGGATACGGCCGCAATATTCGCACACGATAATTTTTTTGTGGGTACGAATATCGAGTTGACGCTGGGGCGGTATTTTGCTGAAACATCCGCCGCAGGCGTCGCGTTCTACCTTCACTACGGCAAGTCCGTTTCGGGCATTTTCGCGAATGCGTTTGTAAGCTGTCAGATATCGCTCTTCAATATCTTTCTCTACCTTTTCTGATTGTTTCAAAAGTTCTTTTTCTTCCTTTTCTGTTTCAGAAACAATGTCGTTCAGTTCGCGTTTCTTCTGCTCCAAATCTTTTTGTCGCTCTTCGAACTGTTCGCGGGCTTTATCAATTTTTTCCTGTATAAAGCGCTGGCTTTCTTCTGATTCTTTGATGCGTTTTTCAGCCAGTTTGATCTCCAGATTTTGATATTCAAGCTCTTTGGCAATAGAATCATATTCGCGGTTGTTGCGGACTTTCATCTGTTGCTCTTCATATTTTTTTATAAGCTCCTGACTTTCTGAGATTTGTGATTGTCGTTCTTTGATGTTGGCTTTCACTTCCGCAATCTCATCTTCAAACTTTTTTACCCGGGTCTCCAGGCCTGCCAGTTCATCTTCGAGGTCTTCGACTTCCAAGGGTAGTTCCCCCCGAATAATTCTGATTTTATCTACTTGTGAATCAATTTTCTGTTTGGTATATAGTGCGATAAGTTTTTTTTCTATCGAACTAATAACTGCACTTTCTTCTTTTGATTCAGCAACTATTTCTTCATTCATGGTTGCTTTCACTTCATCCACTTTTTTTTTGGCCATAGGACAGCATTCTTTGCGTTATGTTATAAATAATTAACCGGATTGGTAACCACCTCCGACAAAGCAGGTGCAAAATTAGAAAATTTTTCGATAATGAGTTGATACAACAATTCTTTGGCATACTTTTCACTTTCATAATGCCCGATATCAGCGATTATCATCTCTTTTCCGGCTTCAAAAAATTCATGATATTTAACATCTGCCGTAATAAAAACATCGGCCCGATGCCTTTTTGCAATAGTTATCAATGAACTACCGGTACCACCACATACAGCTACTTTTTTGACTGTAGGCTTTAAAATCGGCGTGTGGCGTAGGCTTTTTAATTGAAGTTTTTCTTTTAATGAAAATAAAAATTCTGATGTTTCCGTTTCCTGAGGCAATGATCCTACCATTCCAAGGCCGGCTTTTTCGTAAGGCAAATCAAGCGGATAGATATCAAAAGCTACTTCCTCATAGGGGTGTGATTCTTTGAGTGCACGGACTACATGAGATTGTCTGAAAACGGGAAATATAGTTTCAAACCGGTCTTCAGGTTCTGTATGGCGTTGGTGTTTTTTGCCAACAAATGGATTCGTATGTGCTCCGGCTCTGAAAGTCCCCTTTCCCTGTGAGGTATATCCACATTCATCATAATGCCCAATGTGGCCGGCTCCAGCCTGAAATACAGCGTTGGCTACCTGGTCTTTATAATCGGACGGCACAAAAGTGACCAGTTTTCTTAACAGGTCAGTTTTGGGTTGCAACACCTGGCAATCTGTCAATCCGATTTTTTCGCAAAGTTTTTTGCTGACACCAAAATCCACTGAATCAAGATTGGTATGTGCCGCATAAATCGCTATGTCATTTTTAATAGCTGATGCCACAGTACAGGAAACTTCATCCTGAAAGGTTAGTTTTTTTAGTCCTTTAAAAATCAGCGGATGATGTGCGACAATCAGGTTACATCCTTTTTCGACGGCTTCGGCTACTACCTGTTCCGTTACATCAAGCGTGATGAGCACATTTGTTAATGCGTTTGTTTTGTTGCCTATCAGAAAACCTGAATTATCATAAGATTCCTGTAGCATGGGAGGAACTTTTTCGTCAAGGTACTGAATGATACTGTGGATATTCATAGTCATATTTAAAATTACTTAACAAAACTACAACCTTCCTTAGAAATTTGTTGGGTTTTGAAATAAAATTTAACTTAACCAAAACTTAAAATTAAATTCCGTTATTTTTCGGTTTTGTAACAAATTTTTTTCTAATTTCACCTCTCAAATATGTGGAGGGTTTTAGTTTTTCCATTTGCATGCATCTATGGCATTGTTGTTTTTGTAAGGAATAAATTCTACGACTGGGGAATCTTCAGGTCACGCGAATTTAACCTTCCTGTGATTTCTGTTGGAAATCTTTCGGTGGGGGGTAGCGGGAAAACACCTCACATAGAGTACCTTATCAGGTTGTTGCGGGATGAATTCAGTGTTGCTGTGCTCAGCCGCGGTTACAAACGAAAGACCCATGGATTTCATTTGGTAAAGCAACAAGCCACTCCTGCTGAGGTGGGAGATGAGCCTTCGCAAATTAAACAAAAATTCAGGAAGATAACCGTAGCCGTGGATGAAAAGCGTGCTCATGGCATAGAAATGCTTCAAAAAGCAGACCCTTATCTCGATGTTATATTGCTGGATGATGCTTTTCAACACCGCTCAGTTAAACCAGGTTTATCCATTCTTATAACTGATTTTCATCTGCCTTTTACCGAGGATTATCTTATGCCATCAGGTACACTGCGTGAGCATGCGGCGGGTTATAAAAGGGCTGATATTATTATCATTAGTAAAGCACCAAAAGTTTTGAGCCCTATAACCAAACGAAGGCTTTTTCATGAAATCAATCCTTTACCCAATCAGGATTTGTTTTTTACTCATCTTAAATACAGTGAATGTCGCCATGTTATAGATGGTTCTCCGCCAGCTTCAAAAGAATTTAGTGTGATTGTGATGATTTCCGGGATTGCTAACGCTTATCCTATGGAAGAAAAGCTCCGAAGTCATACGATCGAATTAATTAAGATGGAATATCCCGATCATTATCAGTATAAACGCTCGGATATAAAAAAATAAAAAAAGTTTTTGATAATATTTTACTTCCAACAAAGCTTTGGTAACCACAGAAAAAGATGCTATCCGTCTCAGGGCTGCTGATGGTATTGAACTCTTAAAAGATTTACCTTTGTATTTTCTGCCTGTAGAAGTGGTTTTTCACAAAGGGCAAAAACAAGAATTTGAACAGAGAGTATTTAAATATGTTAGAGAAAATACACCAAACAACTGATTTTCTTCAGGCTGCTACTGATGTACACCCTACGGTAGGGCTTGTGATGGGTTCCGGATTAGGGGGGCTTAGTAAAGATATTATTATTGAAAAATCATTTTCCTACAAAACAATTCCCAATTTTCCGGTATCTACAGTTGCCGGCCATGTAGGGGAACTTATTTTTGGAACATTGTCGGGAAAATCGGTTGTGGCTATGAAAGGCCGGTTTCATTATTATGAAGGTTATTCCATGCAGGAAGTTACTTTTCCTATTCGGGTAATGAAAGCTTTGGGCGTGAAAACGCTCATTCTCTCCAATGCGGCAGGCGGGTTGCATCATGATTATCATATTGCGGATATTATGTTTATAGAAGACCACATCAATCTGATGGGCGATAATCCGCTGATGGGGGTAAACGATGATGAGTTGGGGCCCAGATTTCCGGATATGAGCGAGGTTTATACCAAATCCCTTTTGGAAAAGGCCATTTCCATTGGCCGTCGGCTTTCGATTCCTTTTCATACCGGTATTTATACAGCCGTTTCCGGTCCTGTTTATGAAACGCCGGCCGAATACCGATATATGCGTATTATAGGGGCCGATGCCGTTGGCATGTCAGTAGTGCCGGAAGCCATTGTAGCGCGCCAGAGTGGAATGGAACTGTTTGCTTTTTCATTGATTACAGACCTTGGTGTGGATGGTAAGATTAAAGAAGTATCGCATGATGAGGTTATTAAAGCGGCTGAATCCCGTGAGCCGGATACCCGAAAACTGGTGGCTACTTTGGTAGAAACATTATAAATCTGTATGAGGCGATCCTGCTTTGGTTTTTTGTTGTTGATTTTGGTAGTATGGGTTTCCGGCGGCTGTCGTAGAAATCGTGCTGTGGATCTAGCGTGGTTACAAATTGAAGCAGGCTTTCAATCGAAAAAGCCTTTTTTGCTGAAGCCCGTTGGACGGGATGGCGCCACTGTTGAAATTTCCATCAAGGAAACCAAATCAAATGTCGTGGCCATACCCCTTCAAAAAAAGATGCCTTACCGGGTTGTTTATGAGGATGAGGGCAGTCTGCTTGTCATGTTATGTCCGGGTGATACTGTTCGGGTTAACATAAAGGATAAAAATTTTCAGCATATTTTTATTTCAGGAGGAGAGGAAAATGAATCTTTTTTGTCTTTTCACCGGGTAAGAGTGGATGTTGAAAAACAGCAGAAAAATTTAATGGAACAACTCTATCAGAGCACATCCGATAAAACTTATGGTTCTTTTAGAAAAAAGGCACAGGAAAAGCAAAAGGCCATTCGGGCCGAATTTCGGCAGCAGGTGTCGGAGTTGATTAAGCGCCATCCCCGACGACTGGCCAATATGGTTATGTTGTCTTATCCGTTTGGCTCGTCGTTGTTGTTTCAACCTACAGAGGATTATGTGCTTTTTCAGCAAGTTGATAGCCTTCTTGTTTCCGAATATGCTGACCATGAATTGGTCAATAATTTTCATCATTATGTCTCTGATGCATTCCAAAATATAGCAGAAAGGAATTCCCGTGCGTCATTATTGCGGGTAGGAGATCCCCTGCCTGATTTGATTTTTGAGAATGCCGGGGGGCGTATGGTATCGCTGCATGAATTAGCCCGCGCCAAAACTTTGCTTTATTTCTATTCGTTTGCAGATGATGGTTTTAAAGATCATGTTCTTCATTTGAAGCGTCTGGATGATACTTTTCCTGATGTATATGTTGTCGCTGTTGCACTGCATGAAAACAGGAAGCTTTGGCAGAAATTGGTAGTAAACAGTCGTTTTGCCGACAAGCATCTTATTGAAGTTCAGGGGAAGGATGCGCCGGCGCTTCAGGGCTTGCGTATAGATAGTTTGCCGGTGGGCTATTTGATTGATGAAAAAGCGAGACTTTTGTCAGAACCAGTGAAAGGCCCGAATATCTATTCACAAGTACGCGATATCCTGTTGCCGGAATAATTTTCTACTTTTGTGTCCGCAACTAAAAATTTAAGTATTGACAGAGAATATCATTATACCTGAAGGGAAAAAAATTTATTTTGCTTCTGATTTTCATCTGGGCATTCCCGATTATGCCGAAGTCTGAAAAGAGAAAAGAAACTGGTGAGATGGCTGGAACAGGCGGCAAAAGATGCTTTCGAGATATATCTGATGGGCGATATTTTTGATTTCTGGTTTGAGTATAAAACTACTGTGCCGAAAGGTTTTGTCAGGCTGTTGGGAAAGATTGCTGAATTGACTGACCAGGGCATAAGAATTAACATATTCAGAGGTAATCACGACCTCTGGGCTTTTGATTATCTTGAGGAGGTGTGCGGGGCAATACTTTACAGAGAACCGGTTTTAAAAAGTATAACAACAAAATATTTTTTTTAATCCCATGGTGATGGATTGGGCCCGGGCGACCGGAGCTATAAAATTCTTAAGCGGATTTTTGAATTCAGGCCTAATCAGTTTTTATTCCGATGGATTCATCCGGATATCGGCACCCGGCTGGGATTGTATTTTTCACATCGCAGCAGACTTGCCACGTAACCCAAAATGAAATGAAAGTTTATAATCCTCCCAACGAGGAATTGCCTTTGTGGCATTATGCCAACGAGCATTTTAAAAAACATCCCGAGGTGAATTATTATATTTTTGGCCATTATCATTTGATGCGGGAAGTACAATTATCTGAAACCACGTATTTTATGCTTTTGGGCGATTGGATTAATTCTTTTTCATATGCTGTTTTTGAAGGTTCTGACTTGGTTTTGACTCAATTTAAAGATTGACAATCAGGCAAATTTTTCTATTAATTCCACCAACCTGCTGGAGTATCCCATCTCATTATCATACCAGGCAACTGTTTTAACAAGACGGTTTCGTTTTCCTAAAACTGCGGTCAAACCGGCATCAAAGATAGCAGAATGGGGATTCCCGATAATATCTACCGACACGATGGGATGTTCGGTATATTCTAAAATACCTTTCATAGTATTTTCCGCGTAAGATTTGAATACGGCATTGATTTCCGCTGTATTGGTAGGCTTTTTTAGCGTACACGTCAGGTCTGTGAGAGAGCCGTCAGGAACCGGAACGCGGATACCGGCGCCTCCAAGATTTTCTTTCAGATGGGGAAAACCCGGGATGCCGCTTTGGCCGCTCCCGTTGTGGTTGGAACAATGGCTGCCGCAGCGGCCCGTCCCCGCCGAAAGTCTTTATGAGGACCATCTATGATATTCTGGTCTTTGGTATAGCTGTGGACAGTTGTAATAAAAGCGTTTTCCACTCCCCAGTTATCGTCCAGAATTTTTATCATCGGGGCGACACAGTTGGTCGTACAACTGGCATTGGAAATAATAACGTCATTTTTATCTATTACTTCATCATTGACACCAAGCACCACATATTTTACTTCATGTTGGTCGGCCCTGGCCGGTGCTGAAATGATCACTTTTCGCGCTCCTGAATCCGATACATGTTTGATGGCATCTGCCCGGGCTACAAATTTTCCGGTTGATTCCAACACAATGTCAATGCCCAGGTCTTTCCAGGGAAGTTTTGAGGGGTCAGGTTCCTGCAACACCTTAATCCGGTGTTGATTATTAACAATCAAACAGTTATCTGAAACTTCCACAGTTCCGTTAAAACGTCCGTGAACGGTATCATATCGCAGCAGGTGTGCCAGGTTTTCGGGGTCGGTCAGGTCGTTAATGGCTACAACTTCTATATGTTTGTTTTCGCAAATCTTACGAAAAGTAATTCTGCCAATACGGCCAAAACCGTTGATGGCTATTCTGATTTTATTCATATCTGTTGGTATTATCCTTTTTTCCCAGCGCAAAAATAAGATTTTTAATTCGTGTGGTTTTTTTGTTTTGTCAAGTAATTAATCGGAAGATTTTTTACGAATAGAAAGACTTCCCCGTCAATCATTGAGTTACCGTTTTTAACGGGATTTTTAAAATCAAAAAAAAAAGTTTAATTATTCGGTCAGGTAGTGCGATTATACTATTTTTATGCCTTATTATTAAAAATCAATTAAAACGATTATGGAAAACGTAAAGCAATACATCGAAGAGAATAAAGACCGGTTTTTAGAGGAGCTGTTTGAGCTTATCCGAATTCCTTCTATCAGTTCATTAAGCGAACATAAGGACGACATGACCCGGGCTGCCAACTATTGGAAAGAAGCCATGTTAAAAGCCGGGGCTGATAAAGCTGAGGTGATGCCAACGGAGGGGAATCCTGTGGTTTATGGCGAGAAAATTATTGATGCTTCCAAGCTACGGTTATGGTTTATGGCCATTATGATGTTATGCCGGTTGACCCGGTTGACCTGTGGCAGAGTGAACCTTTTGAGCCGGAAATCCGGGATGAAAAAATTTATGCCCGCGGTGCCGATGACGACAAAGGACAATCATTTATGCATGCCAAAGCATTTGAATACATGGTAAAAACAAACCAGCTTCCGTGTAATGTAAAATTTATGATTGAAGGCGAAGAAGAAATTGGTTCTCCCAGCCTTGAAAAATTTTGCGAACAGCATAAAGAGTTGCTGACTGCAGATGTGATATTGGTTTCCGATACCAGTCTTTTGGGTGAAGATATTCCTTCTATCACCACAGGACTTCGCGGATTGGCCTATATGGAGGTTGAAGTTACAGGTCCCAACAAAGATCTGCACTCAGGCCTCTTTGGTGGTGCCGTTGCCAATCCGGCCAATGTGTTGGCAAAAATGATTGCTTCTTTAACCGATGAAAGTAACCGGGTGACCATCCCGGGATTCTATGATGATGTGCAGGACGCTACTGAAGCAGAAAGAGCCAAAATGGCTGAAGCTCCTTTTGACCTGAATGAATATAAAAAAGCATTGGATATTGAGGAGGTTCGGGGTGAGGAAGGATATACCACACTTGAGCGAACAGGCATTCGGCCTTCTTTGGATGTTAATGGTATTTGGGGAGGTTATACGGGCGAGGGAGCCAAGACGGTTCTTCCTGCCAAAGCACATGCCAAAATTTCTATGCGGCTGGTGCCCAATCAAGACCATCATAAAATTGCTGAATTATTTGAAAAACATTTCAAAGCCATTGCGCCTAAGTCAGTTAAAGTGAAGGTAACAGCATTGCACGGAGGACAAGGGTATGTTTCTCCCATTGATATGCCAGCTTACAAAGCAGCCGAAAAGGCATTTACTGATACTTATGGCATTGTCCCGGTACCATACCGAAGCGGCGGTAGTATTCCGATTATTGCTACTTTTGAACGTGTTTTGGGCATTAAATCTATTTTGATGGGGTTTGGCCTGGAGGCCGATGCCATCCATTCACCCAATGAAAACTATCCACTCAAACAGTTTTTTAGAGGAATAGAAACCATAGCAGGATTTTATAAGCATTTTGCAGAGATGTCAAAATAACAAGCCCTGGTCAGAGGTAGAGAAAAAGCCTGCCGTCAGGCAGGGCTTTTTGGCAGGGTAGATGTCGGGATGATTCCGAAAGCCTTTTAGCATATGATTTTTTAAGGGTAAATTGGTTTGTTAATTCCGGTTTGGGTGGTTTTTGGTTTAAGCTGATTCCCTTTTTGTTTTTCGTTGTGTGTACATTCCTTAACTGAAAATATTGCAAAAAGGAATAGGCAAAATTTCCTTTTGATTGTGTCCAATTAAAAAAAATAAGTGTATGATAATTCCTGTTTTATTGGTTGTTACGGGATTTGTTTCATTGATTTTTGGAGCAAATTGGCTTGTTGATGGCGCCTCTGCATTAGCGAAGAAATACAAAGTTTCGGATTTGGTGATTGGTCTGACGATTGTTGCATTTGGTACCTCAGCTCCTGAATTAGTGGTTAATAGTATTGCATCTGCAAAAGGCTACTCGGATATTGTTCTCGGAAATATTGTTGGAAGCAATAACTTCAATTTGTTTATTATTCTGGGATTATCAGGCTGATATTGCCTGTCAAAGTCCAAACATCAACAGCATGGAAAGAAATACCGATTTCTCTTTTTGTCGCTGTATTGTTATTGTTCCTGCTCAATGATTTCGTATTTACCGGGACCACTTATTCAAGTCGAACCGACGGTTTGATTATGTTGGTATTGTTTGGTCTTTTCTTGTACTATGTTTTTAATCAAATAAAAAATGACCCTCAAACTGTTGCAGCAGAAAGTCAAAAATCAGCTTTAAAGATATGGAGCTTAATAATTGTTGGTTTAGGCGGTTTGATATTGGGAGGACAACTTGTAGTCGAAAATAGTGTGGCGATTGCCAATGTCATAGGTGTTAGTGAAAAAATCATTGGCTTAACGATTGTTGCTGCCGGGACTTCGTTACCTGAATTGGTAACATCGATAGTAGCTGCAACAAAAAAGAATAGTGATATAGCGATTGGAAATGTTATTGGTTCAAATGTTTTTAATATACTTTTGATTTTATCCATCAGCAGTATTATTAAACCTATTACATATAATCCAA
>LZCG01000016.1_pt1 | contig 31537 bp, 41 predicted proteins | sample 768541 | NCBI WGS metagenome assembly LZCG01 (sample SAMN05200874, study PRJNA324366) | oil field metagenome | isolation source: sample BH-FW-1 from oil reservoir | place: India: Bombay High | collected 2015-07-11
AATACAATACATCCAATTATCCATGGATACATCATTAAGCCTTTTTTTCATATGTTTCTCATTTATCAATGTCAGCGATTTATAAGCTTTATGAAGGTTTATTCCGGTTTATTGGGTTTTGTGTTCCACCGTAAATCACACCGACGTCGCGTGCCATAGACCCATCGGTTATTACATGTGTCAATACAATACATCCAATTATCCATGGATACATCATTAAGCCTTTTTTTCATATGTTTCTCATTTATCAATGTCAGCGATTTATAAGCTTTATGAAGGTTATTCCGGTTTATTGGGTTTTGTGTTCCACCGTAAATCACACCGACGTCGCGTGCCATAGACCCATCGGTTATTACATGTGTACCCAATAACAAATTTTTTCCATAATCCCTCTCAGGATAATAGCTCCCCCTGCGGCGGCTAAATTATACATCATCGACATAGACTTGTCGGTATAATCCACAAAATCACCATTTCGATAGCCTCCCACAACCATGACTGTCCGTATTTCCGAATCTGCCAACATCATGTCTTTGGCTATTTTCATGGCGCTGATGGTCGTGCCACATCGTTGCTGCAGGTCAATAGCCCAGGCATTCCGGGCACCAATCTGTTCCTGAATATAAATTCCAGATGTTGTCAGCGGATATTCTTTCCATTCTTCCCCCATACAAAGTAGTAAATCAATTTCAGCGGGGTCAAGGCTGGTACGCTCCAGGGCATCTTCTGCGGCCCATACTCCCATTTGTTGTGTTCCGTCATTGGGTCCCGGAATGCGTTTTTCAACAATACCAAGCTTTTCAATCACAGCTTCCTCGCTCCAGACACCCGCTGTTGCCTGAGCAATTTCACGGGCGGTCATCTTCCTCTCAGGAAGGTAAAGCCCATAACCAAGTATTCCAACCGATGTCTCATGTTTCATTCTAACTGTGCCTTAATTTTTTTCGATCAATTTTACCGGCATTATTTACTGGTAATTCTGGTATAAAATCAAAATATTTGGGGATTTTAAATTTTGCCAGATTTTTCTGACAAAATGCTGTAATTTCTTCTATTGTTAAAGATTTTTTTCATGAAAAACCACAAAAGCTTTTCCGGTTTCGCCCCATTTTTTATCTGGCACGCCGATAATAGCCACGTCTTTAACCTCCGGCAAGGTTCTGATAAGATGTTCCACTTCCGCAGGATAGACATTCTCACCACCGGAAATGTACATGTTCTTTATTCTGTCCACTACATAAAAAAAACCTTCATTGTCTTTTTTCATCAAATCGCCCGTATGAAGCCAACCGTCAACAATGGTATTCTTATTGGCTTCTGGATTATTCCAATAGCCGGGTGTTACAGCAGGACCTTTTATAATTAATTCGCCCGGTTCACCGTCCGGAACCTGATTTCCCTGTTCATCCACCAGCATAACATCATAATAAAAATTAGGAGTTCCGATTGAACCTTGCTTTCTGATAGCCTCAGTTTGGTCGAGTGAAAAGACATTTGGGCCAACCTCAGTCAGTCCATAGCCCTGCCGGATAGAAATTCCTTTTTGGTGATATTTTTCAATCAATGGAATGGGCATTGCCTCACCGCCAATTACGAAATAACGAATATGGCTTAAATTTACCTCTTTAAATTTCGGAGAATCTTCCATCATTTTAAGCATGGTAGGAATCCCCCAGAAAACAGTATGCTTGTCTTTTTCAAGTTGTTCAAGCACAACGTTTGGATCAAAAGATTTCATCAACAGGGTGTAGGCTCCGTGGTGGACAAAAGGATTCTGCAATACATTCCAACTACCTGTATGAAATGGGGGAGTACAATTCACCGCTCTGTCAGTTGATGTGATATCCAGCCGCAGCTCTGTATTAATACTATTCCAAAAGAGCATTTTATGAGAATAAACTGCTCCTTTGGGAAAGGCTGTTGTACCGGAGGTATATATGATAAAAATCGGATGGTCTTCGTTAAAATCAGCTCTTTGTGGAATTTCTTCCGCATCAGCGTTTATAAATTCTTCCATCTTATATGTCAGGTCAGACAGCGCCAGGGTCATGATTTTTATTGGTTGGGCTTCAGGATTTTCAATTTTAGTTCTAAAATTATCCTGACAAAACAAAAGTTCAGGATTACTGTCATCAAGCATAAAAGTCAATTCCCTGGGGCTTAATCGATAATTTAACGGTACCAGAATAAATCCGGTTTTTTGAGTAACAGCGAACAAAACCACATATTCCAGGCAATTTTCTGCCAAAACAGCAATTCTATCTCCCTTTTGCAATCCAAAGTCATTCTTTAACCAGCGGGCTGTTGCATTTGCCAAAAAATTAATTTGCTGATAAGTAAGTGTTCGTTGCGATTCAAATTCTTTAAAAGCTATTTTATCAGGACTATATAAAGCCCATCTTTCAAACCAGTCAAATATCATCTCATTCATTGTTTAAATTTCTTTTTGTTACCAGGTAAACCAGCCATCCTGCCAAAGTAGATAAAACTATAGCTGTTGAAGCAGCAATAGCCGGGTTTCTCACCACACCTTGTAAGTATTTGGTAAAAAAACCAAAAGATATGTCATAAAATTCAACTAAAACAGGCAACCCATAATAAACACCAAAATGCACTATGACAGCAGTTAAAGTTGCTATCAGAGGAGCACGGTAATCGATTTTACGTAAAAATATCCCAAACAATACCGGAACAAAAGCCGATGAAAAATAAGCATAAACTCCGTTTTGGGCTAAAATGCCCACACTCAAACGGGGAAATAGCAATTGTTGTCGCGAAATAAAATAAGTTGCTATCGCCAAAGCAACAATAGCCAATTTATTGATTGCCATCAGTGTTTTTTCGGAAAGTCGGTTTCCGAAAACAGGTTTGACAATATCAGAAGTAAATGAGGAAGAAACAGCCTGAATCAATCCTTCCAGGGTAGACAGCCCGGCGGAAATAAGCCCGAGAACTACTATCAGGCCTATAACAACTGATAAGTTACTTCCCGAAAAAGCTACCACCACGTAAGCTGGGATAATACCATCATTTTGAAGGGTTTCTCCCTGGAAAGTCAGGTCAGGAAAAGTCAATCGGGCATATAATCCTGCAATGACTACCAGAAAAAACAAAACCTCTGCGAGTACTGCAACCGTTAAAAAACGGTTAACCTCATTATCATGCTTAAGCAACAACGATTTTGTAATAATATGTGGTTGAACCACAACGGCTGCTCCAACAACCACCTGCGCAAAACCAATTTCATAAAAATCACGAAACAACAAGCTATTGGGATTGGTTGCTTTCGTTAATCCGGGAGAAATAGCACGAAGTTGTGCCATAAATCCATCAATACCTTCCTGAAAATATTCAAATCCAGAAGTAAGCAGGATTATAGCTACCACAATCATCACCACTGCCTGAATAGTGTTGGTATAAACCATTGAATTGGCCCCCCCAAACATCATGTAACCAAAAACAAATACAACAAGTATTAATAGCAAATCTATTTCATCAACATTTAGTGATTTTGAAAGCACTTTGGTAATAGCCACGACAATCAATACAATGAAAGTAATCATCAGCAATGAAAGCACAGCCATGATAAAAGCATAGTTTTTGGATTTATATCTGTCGCCAATCCACTGTGCCAGTGTCAGGGCTTTTAATTGCTTACCATGCCGCCGAAAGTTTTTGGTCAGCAGGACAAGCGATACCATTGCCGCTAGTGGAAAAAACAAGCCAAAAGACAGCACTCCACTGATTCCATAATTTGCAATAAATCCGGGATTAATAACAAAAGTGGCCGCACTGGTAATAGAAGCTGCCAGTGACAAACCAACGGCGACAGGAGTAAAATGAATACTTCCCACGGCAAAATCCTGAATAGATTTAGTTTTTATAGCCCCCCTAATTACGAAGAATAAAATTGCCGCAGCATAAACACCTATCAATATCCACGTTCCGGTTATAAAATTTGTATTTTCCATGACGATAATTTTTAAGGTTAATAAATGAAGGCAGTTGCAGCAAAAGATAAACCACCCCCTGAGCCTATGAACATCACCGGATCGCCCGATTGATTTTTCCTGCCTGCAAAGCATCCTCAAAAGCCATTGGAATACAGGCAGAACCTGTGTAGCCATAATGATGCATACTGGTTTGTGCTTTATCTCTTGACACATTCAAAATATCCATGGTTTCACGGATGCTGTTAATATTGATCTGTGTCAAAAAATACTGTTTAAAATCATCAGGTTGCATCCCTAAACGCTCACATAACTCCAACACCATAGCGGACCAGGTTTTAGGATTGATATCCGCCGGGAATTTTTTGCCAATCCGGAGCAGGTGTTTTTTTTGGTTTAGAACCTCTTTGGTGATTGGTTGGTAGGTTCCACCTGCAAAAATACCCATGTAGTTATGGTATTCTCCCTTAGTTATGAGTTTTCCGGCCAGAAAGCCTCTTTCCGTATGTTCTTCAGCCTTTAAAACAAATGCCCCTGCCCCATCAGCAAATAAATTGGCTGTTTTCTTATCCATCAGATTCAGGTACTTACTCATGGCATAAGCCCCAACTACAAGAATAGTCTGATATTGTTCATCAGAACGGATATATTTTGCAGCCATATCCAAGCCCGTAACAAAACCCGAACATGCTGAATTGATATCAAAAGCACCGGCATTTTTTAACCCCAACATATGTTGGACTTTTGAAGCTGTAGAAGGCTTATGAACTCAGGGGTATCAGTAGCCACAATCAAAAGGTCGATGGTATCAGGCCTGACGCCGCCACGTTGCATGGCGTGGTATGCTGCGGCGGCAGTTATATCGGCAGTAGTTTCATCTTCGGCCATCCACCTTCGTTCATATATTTCCACAACTTCCTCAAGCCATTCACTCACATTTTCACCCAACAGCTCATCAAAATAACGATTTGAAACAACCCTTTCGGGCACATACACCCCGGTAGAGTGAATCACAGCATTTCTCATAAAACAATGGTTTTAAATGGTCAATCCTCCATCAACACTCAGCACAGCACCATTTACATAGCGCGCCTCATCAGAAGCTAAAAACAAATATGCATTGGCAATATCGTCAGGTTCACCAAGATGTCCGGCAGGCACTTTTGCTTCCATGGATTTCAAAATTTCTTCTGGCATTTTCTTTACCATATCTGTCATGATAAAGCCCGGAGCCACTGCATTAACAGTAATACCCTTACGACCTAATTCCCGTGCCCATGTTTTGGTCATCCCAATAATTCCGGCCTTTGTGGCTACATAATTGGTTTGTCCAAAGTTACCATATAAAGCGACAACAGATGAAGTATTGATTATACGGCCATAAGAAGCCGCTACCATAGTCGGGGAAATTAATTTTGTACAATTAAATACCCCGGTGAGGTTAACATCAATAACCTGTTGCCATTGCTCTGAAGTCATTTTTTTCAAAGAAGCATCGCGGGTGATTCCTGCATTGTTGACCAGAATATCAATCGTGCCAAATTCCTCAACTACTTGTTTTGCAGCTTTTTCTACTTCATTAAAACCGCTGTATTGACTTTCATAAATGTAAAATTGTGTTGCAAAGCCAATTCACGGCCCTTTTCTTCATTCACATCCCATATAACCACATAGGCCCCTTCGCGGTTAAAAGTTACAGCACCTGCTTTTCCAATTCCATCTGCACCACCTGTAATGATGGCAACTTTTTTATCCAGTCTTTTCATATGTTTTTATTTGATTCGTTCAACAATCATAGCAGAGCCCTGCCCTCCGCCAATACATAGCGAAGCCAGTCCCGTATTCAATTCATGGTTTTTCATAACATACAGCAAAGTAGTAAGAATTCGCGCTCCGCTGGCTCCAATCGGATGACCCAGAGCAATAGCTCCGCCATTAAGATTCACTTTTTCGGCCGGCAGTTTTAAATCGCGTAACACAGCTATAGACTGAGCTGCAAAAGCTTCATTAATCTCCGCCACTTCAATATCCTTGATGGTCATTTGAGCACGTTTAAGGGCTGCACGCGTGGCCGGAACAGGCCCGTAGCCCATAATACGTGGATCAAGAGCGGCATTTCCATAAGAAACGACCTTCGCCAGAGGCTTAACCTTCAGTTCACGAGCTTTGTCAGCCGACATAACTATGAGCATTGAAGCACCATCATTGATGCCTGAAGCATTTCCGGCTGTGACCGTCCCATCCTTTTTAAAGGCTGGACGCAATTTTGCCAGTTTTTCCGTCGTTGTGCCATGGCGTGGAAATTCATCTTTCGCCACACGAATGGGGTCGCCTTTCATTTGGTGAATATCAATAGGCACAATTTCGTTTACGAAAGCGCCGTTTTTCTGTGCAGCTTCGGCTTTTTGTTGTGAATTAGCTGCAAACGCATCTTGCTCTTCACGACTGATCTGCCACTGTTCAGCAATATTTTCAGCTGTTATGCCCATATGATAGTCATTGAAGATGTCCCACAGACCATCTTTCATCATGCTGTCAATCACCTGGCCATCTCCCATTCGATAGCCAAAGCGGGCTTTCGGCAACAGATAAGGTGCCTGCGACATGCTTTCTGTACCACCGGCGAGTACAATATCAGCATCGCCCAAAGCAATAAACTGGGTCGCCATAATAACAGCACGCAATCCTGACCCACATAATTTGTTAATAGTAAAAGCCGGAACGGTGTCGGGCAGGCCACTGAATATAGATATTTGTCTGCCAACATTCTGACCATGTCCGGCTCCGAGTATATTTCCAACAATAGTTTCATCAATATCTTTTGGCTTTATGCCTGCTCTTTCGATGGCTGCTTTTGCAGCGGCAACCCCAAGCTGAACAGGAGATTGCGAAGCCAGCGTTCCGTTGAAACTTCCTATTGAAGTCCTTGCTGCCGAAGCTATAACTATTTCTTTCATGCAAATTTTTGAGGTGAAATAACAAGGAATAATCAATAAGGAAAACCAATATTTATATCAAGGTGAGGTTGACTTAAGCATTAATACTATTAAAAAAATTACAAACAACTATTGTACTACAATTTATACTAAATTTTCTAATACTGACTTTTATGTTTTTTTCAAAAAAAATATGGATAGATTGACCCTTCGGCAACAGGTTCATGAAATTCATTTCAGATAGTCAAAATTTGAAAAACAAAATCCATATAAAAACATGTAGTTTTGCTGTTAATGCAATTCAGAGTATATGAAATATATCGAAAAAGCTTTTCTTGAGAAACGTTTGCTTTTGGAAGTCATTGAAGAATTAAACCGAAAACAGCATATTCCGCTGAGCTTTTTGGAGGTCTCTCTCCGGAAAGAAAGTTCGGATATTTATAAAGGAAAATTGAAATGTTCGGAACCTCAAAGGGTTTTTTCCATTGACATTGAAGCCCGCTTAAAAAATAAAATAGTTACCTGGAAGACCAAATATTCCGAACCATTTTCTTTTGAATTACTAACTTAAGAGTTGAGCCGTTGAACTACAGCATCAAAGACCATCTGGTCATTTTCGGATAACCATTTCGCCTTATGCTGACTGATAAAGGTGGCTGCGGCCTGGCGCCACAAGGCCTCTTCTCTGACAATCCATTGATAATGATGCATGTGGTTGGAGCCGGTAAAATCCTGAAAAGATTCATCCAAGTGGTGATGCAATATGGTTTGCATCAAACAAAAATCCGGACGTCGCAGGCTGCTTTCAATCAGCAGATGGTCCCATTTCCTGGCCCTTTGAGCTCGAGCATATCCTGTCAGATAGGTAAGTCCTCCTTCAACATTCTGATAAGTTTCATGAATCACCATCCGCTCACCCGTGTCCGGAATTTGATAGACCATCAGATCCTTCTCCAGTTTTATGGAGGCCTCTTTGTAGGAAAAGATCTCCTTCAGCTCAAACTGTTCCTGCTCAAGAATGGCACCATCAGGAGCCATATCCATCCGAAACAAGTCCTGTATCAGGGATTCCAGTTTCAAATTGAACTGATTAATATCATTAATTTTTGTCATCTTCGTATATCGTATCGGAACATAGTTCTTTACACACACAAAGCTATTATAAAACTTCGCAGTAGCCTGTTTGGGCAAAACGAAATAGAAGACATCAGGCGATTACACACATTTATGAACAGCCGTAAACCAACTGAAATGCCTCAACTGAAATTTTTGAATCCATAACCCTGAAACAGATATAAATTCCCGGGTAATCTCTTGTTCAATCAGAAAAGATTCACTAATTGCCGAATCAAAAAAACCCCACATTTTCTTAACGGTACATTTGTAAACACTAATCTTCATCAACATCGTTTTTTTCAACGGTTAAGTCATTCTTTCGGGATTTTTCCATCCAGTTGTAAATGGTTGGTAATACCAACAGAGTTAGTAAAGTGGAAGTGACCAACCCGCCAATGACGACCGTGGCAAGGGGACGTTGCACCTCCGAACCCGGACCGGTATTAAAAGCCATTGGGATAAAACCCAGACTGGCCACCAGGGCAGTCATCAATACAGGACGCAGCCGGTCAGCCGCTCCTTCGGTAATAGCCTGTTTTAAAGAAAAGCCTTCCTGTCTCATAGCGTTGATGTGATCGACCAGGACAATACCATTTAATACCGCCACACCGAACAAGGCTACAAATCCGATGCTGGCTGAAACAGACAGATACATATCACGCATCCATAACAAAAATATTCCACCTGATAAAGCCAGAGGCAAATTTAGAAGAATCAGAATGGCATAACGCATCCTGCCGAAATTCAGATACATCAGTCCAATAATTATAAATAATGACAACGGAACTACCAGTAAAAGATGGTTCATAGCCCGCTGTTGGTTTTCGAAAGAACCGCCGTATTGCAAAAAATATCCGGCCGGAACAACCTGCTTTTCAGCCACGGATTGCTGAAGATTTTCTACGTAGGTTCCGATATCAATATCTTTAATATTAATTCCGACAATCAGCCGTCGCCATCCGTTTTCACGTTGAATTTCACGGGGGCCTTCATGCGACAAAATATGAGTAACCCGTTTTAGGGGAATAAAGGAACCATTGGGCAAATGGACTGGTGTTTCCTGTATTTTTTCCAATTGGTCACGAATATCTTCCGGATACCGAACCATAATATCAAACCGTCTTTGTCCTTCGAACATCTGCCCGACAGCTTGTCCTCCAATACCGGTTTCTATAATCATCTGCACATCGTCCACATTAAGACCAAAAGAAGCCACGGCATCCCGGTCGATTTCTATGGTAAGATAAGGCTGGCCGATAGGTTGTTCCACATAAAAATTATCTGTTCCGGGTATTTCTGAAACTATCCCGGATATCCGTGTTCCGATATCATTCAAAATATCAAGGTCTTCGCCAAATATTTTTACAGCGAGGTCTGATTTCACCCCGCTGGTGAGTTCATCCACGCGCATGGCTATGGGCTGGGTAATGTTATAGGACAATCCGGGCTCTGTTTTCAGGTAGGGCTCCATCAGGGCAATCAAGTCCTCCTTTGAATAGCCTTTGCGCCATTCTTTCGGGTCTTTCAGCAAAACCCAGACATCAGTTTGGTGCACGCCCATCCAGTCATTTGCTAAATCAGAACGACCTGTTTTGGGCACTACAGTAGCAATTTCCGGAATATTCTTTTTAAGTTTCCCGGCCAGCCAGTTGGCATTTTCAATAGATTCATCCAACGTTACGGAAGGCATCCTGACCTGCTCAATCAACACAGAACCTTCTTCCAGTTCGGGCAAAAATTCTGTACCCATGCGCATGATGACTATCACAGACAAAGCAAAGACAACAGCAGCCGAGCCAACAATCAGGCCTCTTCTCTCAAGATTTCGCTCCAGAAAACGATTATAGCGGGGTTTCAGCCAATCGATAATTACATTCTTTCGCATTTTCACCCCGCGTCTGAACACCAGGGAGGAAATGGCCGGGACATAAACCAGGGCTAAAATCAGAGAGCCCAACACGGCCGCAGCTACAGTAATGGCCATAGGGCGGAAAAGGATTCCTTCCATACCCTGGAAGGTCATTACGGGAACATACACCATCAAAATAATCAATACGCCAAAAAATATGGGCCTGACAACCTGATGTGCAGCGGCAACAATCACGTTGTCGGTATTTTCGCCTGGTTTTCGTTTCTGAAGCCGGTGAACGACATTTTCAACCATCACCACAGACCCATCGACAACCATTCCAAAATCGATAGCTCCCAGACTCATGAGGTTGGCGGCCAGTCCGAATTCCCGCATACCTATAAAAGCAAACAGCATTGATAGTGGTATGACCAGGGCAACGATGAGCGCGCCGGTAATTTCGCCCAGAAGTAGTAAAAGAATAACGACTACCAAAAAGCCGCCTTCAACCAAATTTGTGGTGAGCGTTGAAGTGGTTCGGTCTATCAAATCCGACTGGTCATAAAATTTTTCAATCGTCACGCCTTCGGGCAGGCTCTGGTTAACTGTTTGAATCCTTTCTTCAATATTTTGAATAACCTCACGCCCATTCCCACCGCGCAGCATCATGATAATACCCGTAACCACCTCGCCCTGACCATCCTGAGTTACAGCGCCCTGCCGGATAGCCCGACCCGATTCAATTTCGGCTATATCCCGAATAAAGACCGGTTTGTTCTGCACATTGGCCACCACGATATTTCGTATGTCGTCCAGGCTATTGATTTGTCCATACCCCCTGATGATATATTGCTCTCTGTTATGCTCAAGATAATTACCCCCGGAAACACTGTTATTGGTTTCAATAGCTTTCACAACCTCTTTCAATCCAATACCATAATTCCGTAATTTCCCGGGTTGTACTATTACATCATATTGCTTAACATAGCCTCCAAAAGAATTGATTTCGGTTACACCCTTAATAGTTTTTAGTTGAGGTGCGATGAGCCAGTCCTGAATTTCACGAAGTTCGGTTAAAGTTTTATAATCACTCTTAACAACATACTGATAAATTTCGCCCAGCGCTGTGGTGACAGGCCCCAGCTGCGGACTCGGATACTCCCGGAGGCAATTCATTACTGATAGCCTGTATCCGCTGTGACACCAGTTGACGGGCAAAATAAATATCTGTGTTTTCTTCAAATTCAATGGTCACAGCTGACAAGCCAAACTGCGAAACAGAGCGAACTTCTTTCACATCGGGTAATCCGTTCATGGCCGTCTCAATGGGATAACTGACCAGTTTCTCCACATCATAAGGGCTGTATCTTCCGGCTTTTGTGATGATAAGAACCTGCACTGGTGTAACGTCAGGAATTGAATTTATGGGAATTTTCATTAAGGCAGAGGCCCCCGCAAAGGCCATCAGAACAACGAGAGAAAGTGCCACAAATTTCTGTCGGACACTAAATGTTACAATATTTTTCAGCATAAGAATAATATTCTGTTAATCAGCAAATTTTTTATAACGGGCCAGTGCTTTAAGACTGAAAACCTGGGTAACAGCCACTTCTTCTCCTACCGACAGGCCGCTGTTAACAACGGCAAAACCATTTCTGTAGGCTCCGGTTTTCAGCGCTCTTTGCTCAAAAGTGTTTTCATCTGTTTTCACAAATATTACCGGAATGTCTCCATCAAAAGTCAACGCACTCATAGGGACTGTCATTACAGGCTCCGGGAAACGCGCTTTAATTTCCATACGGATATTTTGTCCGGGTTTGATACGATCATCAACACCAGCCAATTCTACATAAACAATAACCGACCGATTATCTTCGTCGAGCCCGGGATTGATGGCATTAATGACCCCTTTTGATATGACCTCATCACTGTTTCTGCGGGCAATTCTGACAGAATCGCCTTTCCTGACAAACCGTGCATCGTCGGGAGCAAGGAATCCCCTGACAAGAACATAGGAAGCATCCATGATTCGGGCCATTTGATCATAAGCTTTTACCGACTGTCCCAATTCTACAAAACGATTTTGAATCGTCCCCGACAAGGGTGCTCTGAGATGTAAAACCGGATGGATATCACCTGTTAATTTGGCATAAGCCTCAATTTCTTTGTTAGAGATACCTACAGTTTTTAATTTGGCATAAGCCGCTCTTGCAATAGCTGAAGCCCGGTCATAGTCGCTGCGTGCCTTCTCCAATTCGCTTTCCGGACTAATGCGTTTTTGGGTCAATTGCTCCAATCGCTTCAATCGACTTTCCTGGTAACGCATGGCGGCTTCCGACTGCAAAAGGTCTGACACAAGGGTTCCAAATTCAAGGCTTTCGATAGTAAACAACACCTCTGATTTACGGACAAAATCTCCTTCGGTTGCTTCTATGGCTACCACGCGGCCATCAACAGGAGCGCTAATCAGGCTGGTTTTATCAGGAGAAGGATATACCATTCCCGGAGCTGCAATAATTTGTGATTTCAGTTCAGATTTCACAGTGATCGTTTCAATGGAGAGTTCCTCTTTTTCTACAGGGGTTAATGTCACCAAAATACGCTCAGGTTTCTTTCCTGATATAGAAGGCGGTGATCCGATTTCTACGGAGGCTGTTTCGACGGGAGCTTTGGGTGATTGGCATGAAACAGCCAGCATCGACATGATGATGAGAATATAAAAGAATGGTCTCATAGTAATTTTTTCTTTAAGGTTGATAAACAATTTCTTCTCCGATATATTTTTCAAGCTCAACGAGTTTTATATAATAATCGCGCAATGAGCTGTAATAACGCTGTTGGTTGCTCAGGTAGGTCTGTTGTGCCATCAGCAAACTGGTCTGGTCTATCTGACCAAGCCTGTATCCTTCTAAAGACAAAGCCTGCAAACGGGCAGCTTTTTGTCTGATGTTTTTGTTAAACCTTTCAATAGCTGCCTTACTGTTTTCGTAACTATGCCAGGCATTTTCAATAAACTCCTTCATTTGTAGCTTAACACGCACTTGTTCCCATTGGCGTTGTTGTTTTTCGAATTTCGCTTTAGTCACCATACCCTTATACTTCAGGGGTGTCCATAGCGGTAATTTGAAACCCACTTCAAAGCCATGATAGTCGAACCCAGCTCCATAGTCTTGCTGATAATAACTTAAGGTGATATCGGGATACAAGGTGGTTTTGGCTTCTTTTAATTTCAGATCTGATGCTTCCGACATCATCGCAGCCGAAAGAAATTCGGGCTGTTGTTCAAGAAAATACAAAGCACGGTCCTGGTCAATGCGCTCAGGATGGGTCATCAGGGTGTCGAGATAGGTAATGGAATATTTTTGGTCTTCAGGTTTCATGCCCACAACGCGAAACAACCCGTAGCGGGCTTCATGAAGACGTGATTTTGCCTGATTTAAATCATTTTCCAGCTCGGCGGCTTTGATTTCTGCATTGAGCATTTCAATTTCAGTTCCCACACCACTTTGTTCTCTGATAGCGGCAACTTCCTGCATTTGTTTGGCCAGCTGAAGTTGTTGGTTAAGCAGGTCCACCGAATGAATAGCATGAAGTAAAATTATATATTTCTTTTTTACCAGGGCTTTCAAATCTCTCTGTCCGGCTTTGAGTTTATAATCCAGCGCCAACTGCTCTTTTTTCAGCGCTTTCAGGCGGTGAATCACTGTTAGCGGAAACTGAAAATCCTGTGAAACAGCCAGGCGTTCCTCGCTGAAGGAGGGCTCCCCCTCAGGCTGAATACCTTCCCGAAACCAAGTGAAATCAGGACTGCCTATTCCTGTTAACAAACGCCATTCCTGCTTTTTGGCCTCAAGCGCTGTTTCCAACTGTTTTAATTCAGGATTGTGCTCCCGTGCAAAAGAGACAGCATCGTTCATGGTGAACTGCTGAGCAAATCCAGTAATCCCTGTTGCCACCAGCAGTAAAATACCAATTATTTTATTTGTCATAAAATCTTATTAACTCTACGACAAACAGATGGAGAAATCATTTGTTCAATAGGTTTCCCATCGATACCTCCAAAGTTGTTCAACTGAGTTGTCCTGAAATAAAACTGCAAAAAAATAAAAAAAAACAAAATTTTGCTTAATTATTTAACTATCAACTGTTTGGTTGGTAAAATAATTTTATTTCAAACACCTTTTTATTATTTAAAATTTCCTTACATATTCATACCAGATTTCAAAATCAGTCCATTATCGCATCAGGTTGTATAAACTGAGTTAAACAGCACATAATCAGTGGTAATATCCGAGCCCCAGCCCACAGCTTCTCCCTGTCCCTGGTTCATCTCCATCTTCACTTTTATGTGCGATTCACGAAGTAGTTTCTTCACATGGTTTTTATCAAATTCTTTTGGAGTTCCTTGTTCGAGCACCTGCACAAGATGTTCTTCATCGCCCAGAAACAAATCTACGGTAGAAAGGTCGAAATCAACACCAGCATTTCCTGCGGCCATCACAATCCGGCCCCAGTTAGGATCGCGTCCAAACATCGCAGTTTTCACCAGCAGCGAATCAGAAATAGCCCTGACAAGCTTTCGGGCCTCTTCTTCACTCCTGGCTTTCGATACCTGGTATTCGATAAATTTAGAAGCCCCTTCTCCATCAGAAACAATCAACTTGGCCAGGTGTGTCATTAACTCCAGCAAATAGCTTCAAAAATTTCCAGATTCGTGTCCTCTTCCGATTTAATTTCTTCATTGCCGGCCATTCCGTTTGCCAACACCGCCACCATGTCATTGGTAGAAGTATCGCCATCAACCGTTATCATATTAAATGATTTATCAACACAACGCCTTACAACCTTATCCAACAGGTGTTTTTCCACGGCCACATCCGTCACGATAAAAGCCAGCATCGTACCCATATTGGGATGAATCATTCCGGAGCCTTTGGCAATACCTGCCATATTGCTTTATCGCCTGCAAGGTCAAAACTCAGATGCCCTTCCTTGGCAAAGGTATCTGTTGTAAGGATAGCATTAGCTGCAAATGTTCCGGCTTTGGTTGAGTTTGTAAGCTTCTCTACATTTTCTTTAATCCCCGCCACAATATCATCCGTCGGGAAAGGCTCACCAATCACACCCGTAGAAGCCACCAAAACCAGTTCCCTATCAATATGTAGCGCTTCTGCCAGGGTTTCGGCCATGGCCACGGCGCCCTCATAACCGGCCGCTCCGGTACCTGCATTGGCATTTCCGGCATTAATCACAATGGCCTGAGCACGGTTGTCGGCAATATGCTTGCGCGACAACTTCACCGGCTCGGCGACCAAATCATTCCGGGTAAATACGGCCGATGCATTACATGGTTTCTCCGAATAAATAATGGCCAAATCGCGTCGCAGAGATTTAATGCGGTATGGGCACCCCAACATGAAATTCCTTTTACGTCGGTAATATTGTTCACAATGTTGTTGCTGTTTACTCCTGTTTTCATTTTTTTCGATATTTAAATTTTTTATGGTTGCAGGGGAAAGGTCTCCAGACCGCTGGTTTCATCAATCCCCAACATTACATTCATATTCTGAACAGCCTGACCGGCTGCGCCTTTCACAAGGTTATCAATCGCTGAAAAAACCATGATATGGCCGGTACGCTCATCATAAACCGGAAAAACATCCACAAGGTTAGTACCCCGGACATTCTTCAGCGAAGGGGCCTGACTTCTAACCCTGATAAAAGGCTCATTGTCATACATATCATGATAGAGCTTCCGTAAGGCTTTTTCCGTTATTTCCCTTACGGGAAATGCATACACAGCCGTCAGGATGCCCCTATCGACCGGCAGCAGGTGGGGCGTAAACTGAACCATCACCATTTGGCCGCTTAAGCGGGATGCCATTTGCTGTATTTCGATGGTGTGACGGTGTGTTTTCAGGCCATAAGCCATGAAATCGTCGTTAACATTAGGGAAGTGAGTTATTGTTTTGGCTTTCACGCCGGCACCTGTAGCGCCGGTTTTAGCATCCACGATAATCCTCCCCGGCTCAACTAGTCCGGCTTTTAACAATGGTGTCAGAGCAAACAATGACCCGGTTGGAAAACAGCCTGGGTTGGCAATCAGACTGGCAGATTGTATTTCTTGACGGAAAAATTCAGTAAGGCCAAAGACAGCCCGTTCAAATCCTTCCTTGAATGTATGATCTTTATGATACCACTCTTTGTAGGTTTCCGGTCCGTCGAGACGGAAATCGCCCGAAAGGTCAATCATTCTGATGCCGGTATGATATAATTTTTTAACAAAATCCATGGATACGCCGTGGGGTAATGCCAGAAATACCACGTCAAGGGTCACATCTGATAACGCTGCGGACGAGCTAAGTTGGTAATCTACCAGTCCTTCAAACTGCGGATGAATATCAGAAAACATTTTTCCCGCATGGCTTTCGCTGGTAATCAATGCGATCTCTACTTCCGGATGATGGTGAAGAATCCTGACAAGTTCTGAACCTGTGTAGCCAGTGGCTCCGATAATTCCTGCTTTATACATGTTTTTTTACCTCCAATGCTGCTTTAATAATAACATCCATAACTGTTTTCAAATCCTGATAACTGATATTCAAAGGTGGCACAATCCGCAATACATTGCCTGCCGTTGCATTGGCAATCACACCATATTGCAGCATGACATCTACTATTGGTTTGGTTTCTATATCGAACTCCAGCCCAATCATCAGACCTGCTCCCCGGATTTCTGTTATTCCGATATCGGTTTTACGGCTTTCGGTTTCCAGTTGTGCGCGAAACCATTTCCCTTTTTCACGGGCCTGTTGCAGCAGGCCTTCCTCCTCCATGACCTGTATGGTTGTGAGGCTACGGCCGTGGCCAGGGCATTCCCGCCAAAGGTAGTACCATGATCGCCTGGTGACAGAGTTTTTGCCACTTTTTCGCAGGTCATGATGGCACTTACCGGCATACCACTGCCGAGGCTTTGGCCGAGGTTATCATATCCGGCTCCACTTCATAGAAATCTTTTGCAAAGAAATAGCCCGTGCGCCCCATACCACATTGAATTTCATCAAATATCAACACAATATCATTTTCATCGCACACTTTTCTAAGCCCCTGTAGAAATGCTTTTGAAGCAGGCCGAATCCCTCCTTCCCCTTGAATGGTTCTACAATAACCGCTGCCGTATCTTGCGAGATGTGTTTGCTGACTGCCTCAAGGTCATTAAAAGGCAACATCGTAAATCCTCCCGGGATAGGTTCAAAACCCTGTTGCATAGTTCCTTTACCCATGGCGAGGGTGGCCATAGTGCGGCCATGAAACAACCACTAAGGAGATAATTTCGCCTCCACGCCCTTTGGAATGTGCATATTTTCGGGCTATTTTAACAGCTCCCTCGTTGGCCTCAGCGCCACTGTTGGCAAAAAACACGCGCTCCAGGCCCGATATTTCAGCCAGCTTTACAGACAATTCAGCCTGTGGCGGCGTCAGAAAAAAATTGGATACATGCATTAGCTTCCTGGCTTGTTTCTCCAGGGTTTCCACCACTTTTGGGTGGCTGTGGCCCAAACTGGTTACGGCAATGCCAGCCAGGGCATCAATATATTTTTTCCGTCAGTATCCCAAACCCATGAACCGGAACCTTTTTCTATCGTCACAGGAAACCGGTTGTAGGCTGGTAAATAATATTTTTGGTCTATTTCCTGATAGTTCATTTTTTTCATAATATAATTTTTGTAGCATTTTCAAAATCATCTTCCTGCAGTGCTTTCAATAGATAATCGGGTTGGGTGCCATTGGTTATGACCGCCATCCCGGCTCCCAATTCCAAAGCAGTTCTACAGGCTTCGGTTTTAGGAATCATACCGCCCTGAATAACATTTCCGGTCAGGCCGGATATATCTGCAGCATGGAGCCTGGGCATCAGTGTTTCCGGTTTTTTCGGATTCCGTCGGAGCCCGTCCACATCGGTTAACAGGACAAACTGGTCAACTGCCAGTTTTCCGGCCAGAACTCCGGCAAACATATCAGCATTCACATTGTAGTCTTTTCCGTCAATACTGGTAGCCACAGAGGCGATAACAGGCAAAAAACCATTATCAAGTAAAACATATAGCAGTTCCGGGTTGACTGTTGTCACATCGCCCACATGCCCCAAATCAATCTGTTCGTTATTTTCTCCATAAACCATTCGCTTTTCAGCTACTGCCAGACGACCATCTTTACCTGAAATACCAACAGCCTTTCCACCCAGCTGATTAAACAAGCCCACCAACCGGCTGTTTACGTCACCTTTCAAAGCCATTTCAATATATTTCATGCTTCCGGTGTGGTTTTACGATGCCCGCCAATAAATTCCGAAGTCACCCCTGCCCTTTTCAGATTCTCCTCTATAAAGGGCCCGCCTCCATGTACCAAAATAACTTGATTATTTTCAAGATAGAGTTTATAGACTTGTTCCATCATTTCACGGGTTATGCCCGCATTCCGCATGGCATTGCCCCATACTTGATTAGAATTCGATTTTTTTCATCATTTTAGTTTTGAATAGGCCAATCGCTGAGGGTATTTTTTATACCGGAATATCCCGGACATTCAGAAAATAAAGTGGAATACAAATTTAAATTTAGTTCAGCAGAAAACTTTTTTTGCTTTAAAAACATGGCTGCAAATGTAATACATTGTGATACAGGATGCAAATAAATTTGACTGCAATTTTTTAGTTTCTATACAAACTATTGATTTGCAAAACACTTTACCAAAACATTTTGAATAAAATTCAAAGGTTAATATAATTCATATTAGTTAGCAGTATGTTGCAATCTGATAACTTCAGGATCACAAAATAATATTTATAAACACTTATTGATTTGCATTGAATTTATAAAAATAAACAACAGGTTCTTAATTACATAAAAAATATACAGCAGCTTTAAACAAAAAACGGGTTTCATAAGCCAACTTATGGTCAAGCGGTTTATGAAACCCGGGGTTTCCCGATTGTTTTAAAATCAATTAGTCTTTCAGGTGACTATTCAAGAAACGGGTCATCTTCTTAAACAAATGATACCGCGTATTACCGCCATAGATACTATGATTGCGATTGGTATAAATATGCATATCAAAATCCTTATCTGCCTGCACGAGTTTTTCGGCAAACTCGAAGGTATTCTGAACATGCACATTGTCATCGCCGGAACCATGAATCAGCAACAGACTTCCCTGTAACTGGTCTGCAAAATTCAACGGTGAGTTATCTTCATAGCCATCCCTGTTTTCCTGAGGCGTTCGCATAAAACGCTCGGTATAAATATTGTCATAATATCGCCAGTTGGTAACCGGAGCTACGGCAATGCCTGCATCAAACAGCCCTTCGCCCTTTGTGAGGGCCAGACAAGTCATGAAACCACCATAACTCCATCCCCATATAGCGATATTACCGGCATCTACATAAGGCTGTCTGGCCAGGTATTTTGCCGTTTCAATCTGGTCGATAACTTCGTAATGGCCCAGTTGTAAGTACGTCATTTTTCGAAATTCTTCTCCCCGGGCAGCAGTTCCCCGACCATCAACACAAACCACAAGATAACCTTCCTGAGCCAGATAATTATGCCAGTCGAAACTCCAGGAATCGAGCGCTTCCTGAGAATTTGGCCCGCTATATTGCGTCATCAGCACTGGGTATTTTTTTGTAGAATCAAAGCCAACAGGTTTAATCATATACCCATGTAGCAAAACGTCCTCGCTGGTACGGAACGAAAAAAAGGTTTTGAGCGAAGGCTTGTAAGAAGCCAGTTTTTCTAACAAAGCCTGATTATCTTCCAGCACACGAATCTGGTTTCCTTTTCTATCGTGAAGACTATAAACAGGAGGGGTTTTGGCATTGGAAAAGGTTTGAATGTAGTAATCAAAACTGTTGCTAAAAGCTGCGGCTGATGTCCCCGCTTTTTTGGACAATTGTTTTAGCTTTTTGCCATTAAAATTAACCCCATATACTTCGCGCTGCAAAGGGCTTTTCATAGCCGCCTGAAAATAAGCTTTCCTGCGCTTTTCGTCGTAACCATAAACATCAGTAACATCAAAAGGCCCGTCAGTTAATTTTTTTACCACCTGGCCTTCCATATCCATCAGGTACAAATGATTCCATCCGTCCATTTCACCCACATACATAAAATGTTTACCATCCTCCAGGAAGGTTAGAAAGTCAAAATTGGTTTCATCGATATAATATTTATTTTCTTCGGCATACATAACTTCTGATTTCCCGGATATTGCATCAGCCAGCAAAACCTCAAAAAAGTTTTGAAGGCGGTTGAGTCGGAACACCGCCAGTAGGTCATTGTTTTTAGTCCACCGGATTCTGGGGATATACTGGTCGGTTTCTTCTCCAACGTCCACATTAATAGTGGTATTGGTTTTCAGATCAAAAATATGGACTGAAACAATAGCATTGTCCTCGCCGGCTTTGGGATATTTCCATTTTCTGACCGCGGGATAAGGATCATTTTTGCTAAGCCTTGGCGCTTCACCGGCAAACATAGTCATGTGAAATTCTTTCACCTGACTTTCATCAAATTTCATATAAGCCAGCCTGTCTCCTTTGGGTGACCAGGCAAAAGCTTTGTTAAACTCAAATTCTTCTTCATAAACCCAGTCGGGAGCGCCATTGATAATATAATTTTTTTGGCCGTCGGTTGTGATTTGCTGCTCCTCACCTGTGTTCAGGTCAACGACAAAAAGATTGTTCTCCCGAACAAAAGCCACTCTATTACCCTTAGGGGCAAAAGTAGCAAGCTGTTGAGGCCCATTTACGCTTAATGGCTTAATCGTTCCATCGGGAAGGTTTACCACAAAATAGGTTGCCGTGAAAGCCTCGGTAGATACGCTTTATTTGGGTCGGGATCAACAGTTTGGATTCATCACTACTAAAAGTGTAGAAGCGAATGCCACGAATCAAAGAATCTTCAGTAGCATCAAACAATACGGCGACTTCCTCCCCGGTTTCGTAGGCATATTTAACAATTTGCTGACCATTGCGAATAGCGGTGTAATGTTCACCATCATTCATCGAACGAATGCCACTGACAGATTTCGGAGTGAATGTATAGGTCTTCCAGAAATCAGCTACTGAGAGCTTCCTGTCGGATTCCTGTCCATAGAGTAATCCGTTTAAAAAAATGATTATCAATAAAGAATAAATAGATTTTTGATTTAACATGTTATGGGTTTTTAATTTTCGAGATAAAAGTAGTAAAAGTAGTATAGCAGCTTGTCAGGTTCTTGACAAAACTTTATCATAAAAAAGAAATTTAACTATATTTGCCCATCCAAAATCAGGGTTGTTAGCTCAGTTGGTTTAGAGCGCATGCTTGACAGGCATGAGGTCGGCAGTTCGAATCTGCCACAACCCACTTTTTTGATTTAATCAACCTAAACACGCTGCTTTTTACCATATCATCTTCCTCTAAACGGGATTTTCTCTTTTTCTCCAATCGCAGGACTTTATGTCTGACCTATTTGCGTATTTGTTACATCTCATTAGCCTACTTTGTTAAATTTATATAAAACAACTCACGAATAATCGTCAAAAGCGGATGTTTATTCAAACATAAAATATATGTTTGCCCGGTCCGGACAGTAGGCTTGTACCTGCCCTATGTAGGCCCGATAGTCAGGCGAAAAAAAGGCGCCATGAAACATTTTGGCTGAACCGCCTATTATTGGGACTGAATTAGTGAGCTACTTTTAATCTGCACTTTACTGTTATAAAAAAATATTGCGGAATTGCTGATAGAGAAAAGCTATAATTCTTAAAGTCCCGAATTAAATTCTTATTTTTGATTTTCAAAACACGACAACATGTTGCAGATTGACAGAATGCTGAAAATATTTTCATTGCTTATCATCATTTTTTTTATCATTTCTCTGCAAAAAGGAAAATGCCAGTCATCAGACAAATTTCGCATTGCTTTTTATAATGTGGAAAACCTGTTCGACACCATAGATGCCACTGATAAAAAGGACGAGGAGTTCACGCCTTCGGGCATCAAGGGATGGAACGAATATCGCTATCATAAAAAACTCAACCATATCTACAAAACCCTTATTGCCATAAAAGAATGGGGGAAACTTCCTGTTGTGGGATTATGTGAAATTGAAAACAAGACCGTATTAAAAGACCTGATATATCAAACCCCTCTGTTCCAATTTAACTACCAATATATACATCGGGAATCCCCTGACGAACGGGGTGTGGATGTGGCATTGCTTTATGATAACCATGTTTTTCAACCGCTGGATACTTGTTATTACACCCTTGTTTTTCCTGATGATCCCCAGGACAAAACCAGGGATATTCTTTATGTTAAGGGGCTTGTCTATCAAAAAGACACCCTGCATATTTTTGTGAACCACTGCCTTCGCGCTACGGCGGATATATGGCTACCCGTCTGAAACGGTTGTTTGCCGCTAAAACACTGGCCGCCAAAGCTGATTCCATACTCAAAAGACAACCTTTGGCCAACATTGTGGCGATGGGTGATTTCAACGACACCCCTGCCGACACGTCTATAAAATTTCTCAGCCATACATTGACGCAAATAACGCCGGTTCCCGACCAATCTGGCACCACCAAATATCGCAGCCAGTGGTCGGTTTTTGACCAGATGCTAGTTTCGCCACAGTTGCTAAAAAAAGGCCAATCGCTTCATATACCTGATAACACGGCCCATATTGCAAAACCTGAATTTTTATTGGAAAAAGACATCCGCTATGGCGGCCAGAAACCTTATCGCACCTATTCGGGGCCCCGCTATCAGGGCGGATTCAGCGATCACCTGCCGGTCTATATTTCTCTGCAACCCTAACTGATTTTATATGGATAACCACCGTTTTCTGATTAATATTTTCCTGAATGCCACCCTCATGTTTATAATTTCGTATCTGTTGCTGGCAACCAACAACCAATTGCTAACCATTTTCATTTCACATGATTTTGATATTGAAACCACATGGTTTTCAAGCCACATCCATTTTTTCCCGCCGCTGAATATCATGTATTTAAATCGCGATGCCATCGTATCAGTCGTGATGGCTGCACCTATTGTTTCCTTGTTTATTGGTATGGGTGTTCAATTCATCTATTTAAGCCATACTGTGAATCGCATTTGGCTATCCTTATTATTGCTTTGGCTGATCATTCATGCTTATAATTTCTTTTTTGGAGCAATTGGACACAGTTTCATCCCCGGTACGCCCTTAGCCGCAGCAGAAAATGCTTTTCAATTACATCTCGAAACAAAACTTATTATTACCATCGCTGTTATTTTTATTTTATTTAAAATCGGGAACTATATCGGCTATGCCATTTTAACAAAATCTGCTTTTTACCCTACTTCAGATACAAAAAACCGGCTGATGTATATGATGGCAACGCTGATAGGGCCATGGATAACTGGTTCGATTATTCTTGCCACCGCATTAAAAATGACAACCGTGTCACAACTGCTGCCTTTTATGACCATAGGTTTTCTTATTATTCCAGCCTTTACGAGAGCCTTTGGTTCACCGCCTCAAAATATTCCAAAACAACAACTCAGCAATAAATTTTGCATTATTGCTTTTATCTTTATCCTTATTTTTATCACCGTGTTAAGAATGATTACCCGGAATGGATTAAACTTATATTTATGAAAAAGAATTTTTACTCTTTCTGATTATCAGTCCGCCATTTGTTGGATGCACAAACAACCCAAAACAAAACCAGCAGGCAGGAAAAACAATTTCTCTGAAAGGAACAAACTTACATGTTTACAGGCATGGCGGTAAAAAAATGGTCATGCTTCATCAGGATATCCCTGACCAAAGGGTTAAAAGCGAAACGATTTTGGCATTCAGCCCCGAACTGGCCGGCAGCCGGATAAAAGGCACGGGAAGCGCAGAAACAATCTATGATGAAGATTATCATGACAGTTGACAAAAAGAGGTCGAAAACAACATCAAAGAAAGTGATAAACAAAAATCCATACCGGAGAGGATGTTTCCGGACATCACAAAGAAAAAACTAATGAAGACCTCAAAAAAAAATTTCGCCGTCAGCTGGAAGAATAAAGTTGAAAAAGCTTTTTTAGACAGCCCTATACCGCCATTAAAGCGTCGGCAAAGGATCATTCGCGTAAGGTAGCGATAAGACGTTTGGGTTTAAGCAGTGTCTCAAGGGCGTTGTCAATATCATTAAAAATTACCTTAGCCTGTGATAACGCCTGCCAGGAGGCGCCTTCTGCTCCTACAATGCCAAAAGACAATGCCGCTTCATAGAGCATCAACCGATCGTTTTGACCGTTGCCAACAGCTACCACCGATTGCGCTCCCAAATGCTTTACAAATTCCTGTTTTTGATAGGCCTGGTCGGTTTTGTCAATAACAAATAATTGACATGACACCGCTGACAGCGCTGCTTCAGCTATCCCGAATGTATCAGCTGTTATAACAAACAATTCCAGTTTTTCCGACAATTGATTAAGCAGGTTTCTGGTAGAAGACGCCAGCTTTCCGTCGCGGGCAAGGGTTCCGTTCATATCCAACACCAGCTTTTCAAGATGCAGTGTTGTTAGACCAGGTATTTCTATTTCAATCATTTCTAATCAATTTTAATATAAATCCCACGGATATTGTTTTCTGATAGCACAAAAACTTCCCGCAGGTAAGGTATTCAAATCAAGCTGCTGTATCAGCGGGGCCAGCCTTTCGGCATAAGGCTCGATTATTTTTAAAATAAAATTTTCCTTATCCAAATTAAAAATTGTAAAATCCAAATCATACAAACAATTACAGTTACAGAGTGGTTGTTCTTCCCATTCTGTTACTACCAGCGTATCGCCCACAAAAGAAGCTTCTGCAACAATAGCTTTGGGACAACAGTTAAAGCCTGAATTAACATGAGTAAGATGAAGGGTTTTTAAAGCCGCATTGTAATGATATAAAATACAACTGACCGTGTCCGGATATTCCTGAAGCGAGGGCTCGGTTCTTTCGGAAGCAGGATTGTAGGTAATATCTTTTATTTCAATAATTCCCAAATCCGTTTGCACCGGCTCGTTTTCACAGCTTTGAAAAACAATAATCAAGGCCATGATACAAAGCAGTTCTATAGTTTTTGCCAAATGTTTCATGATTTTTCCACTTTGATTACTGATGGATTTGTATCGTTAAAAGTTGCTATATCAGCGGCTTCTATCCCTTTTTCATGCATCTCTTTCAAAAGCAGTTCCACCTCATCAGCAGCTACAGCCATAAGCAGCCCTCCCGAGGTTTGGGCGTCGCAAAGTAAATACTGTTCTGTTTGCGTCATCGCCGGGTCCCACATCATCTGTGGCGCCACATAAGCATGGTTGTTAAGGGTTCCTCCCGGCAAAATACCTGCACGGGCAAACGCCACAGCCTCTTCAATAAACGGCACTTTACTCAACTTCATCTCCACCCCTACTTTCGTTTTTAAAATCATCTCGCGCAGGTGTCCCATTAAACCAAAACCGGTCACATCCGTACAGGCATGAACATTAAAATTTCCCATTATTTCCGCTGCATGGTTATTGAGTGTGGACATAATACGTATGGCTTTCTCGCGGGTAGCGGCTGTGGTCAGGCCACGCTTGGTGGCGGTAGAGATAATCCCGGTTCCGATTGGTTTAGTCAAAACCAGGTGGTCGCCGGGTTTTGCTCCCTGATTTTTTTAACTTTATCAGGATGGATAAGGCCGGTTACCACCATTCCATATTTTGGTTCTGTATCTTCCACTGTATGGCCACCAAGGATAGCTATGCCGGCTTCTTCGGCTTTGTCGCGTGCACCGGAGAGAATTTCTTCCAAAACAGACATCGGAAGCCTTTTATCGGGGAAACCCACAATATTCAGTGCAAACAAAGGCCTGGCACCCATAGCATAAATATCGCTCAGAGCATTGGCGGCGGCTATGGCTCCAAAATAATAGGGCTCATCAACAATCGGAGTAAAAAATCAAGCGTCTGAACCAGGGCTTGTTCATCGTTGATTTGATAGACCGTAGCATCATCAGAGGTATCTGTTCCCACCAAAACCTTCGGGTCATTCAGTACAGGAATATTTTGCAAAACTTTTTCCAAATCCTGCGGGCGTAGCTTACAGGCACATCCCAGTCCGTGGGTAAAATGAGTTAGTTTCACCTCTTCATGGCTAATGGCAACAGGTTGAAATTCCGATTCCTGGTCACCCTGTAGTTGCTTAACCGCATCAGCCACCAAATCAGCTGCTTTCAATATCTCTTGGCGCGTATTGTTGCGGCCTGTGGTAAATCGGATAGTTCCCATAGCAAAATGAACCGGTATTCGCATAGCTTCCAAAACAGCAGAGACATCAATTTTGTCGGTATGGCATGCGGCTCCGGCCGACGCTGCTACACCCTCCAAAGAATCAAGCAACGTGTTAGCTTCCACACCAGGAAAACTTACTGAGCTGGTGTTGGGAAGCCGGGGCGCTTGCCCGGCGTTCACTTTTATTCCCGGTATTTTTTCTTTCAACTGCGCTTCCAGTAAGTCACGCATTTCCTGATAGTGAGAAGCATGTTCATCGAGTTCTTTTGCAGCAATCCCGGCCGCTTCGCCCAACCCCACAATCTCCAGTACGTTTTCAGTGCCAGCCCTTAGATTGCGCTCATGGTCTGCGCCATGGATAAGTTTTTCAAGCTTCACTCCGGTTCTGATATAGAGTGCACCGATTCCTTTTGGGGCATACAACTTATGGCCGGCAATTGATAACAAGTCCACCCCTAATGCTTGCACATCTGCCGGAATTTTACCCAAAGACTGAGCAGCATCAGTATGAAACAAGGCCCCATTTTCATGGGCTATCGCCGCCAATTCAGCAACAGGTTGAATGGTTCCCACCTCATTATTGGCATGCATCACCGACACCAGGATAGTATCAGGACGTATGGCTTCCCGTAAAGTTTCCGGAGCTACCAAACCCTGGTCATCCACACGAAGGTAGGTTATTTCGAACCCTTCCTTTTCCAGAAAATCACAAACTTCGGTCACGGCCGGATGTTCGATGGAAGAGGTAATGATATGCCGTCCTTTATGTCTGTTGGCATAAGCTACCCCTTTGAGGGCATAATTATTGGATTCCGAACCACCACTTGTAAAAATCACTTCTTCAGGGTCACAGTTTATCAAAGTAGCTATCTGTCCGCGGGCTTTTTCAACGGCCATTTTAGCTTTGACACCCTCAGCATGACTTGATGAGGGGTTTCCGAAAATCTCATTCAGATAAGGCATCATTGCCCTGGACACCCGCTTATCAATAGGGGTCGTCGCATTATAGTCAAGATATATAAGCGCCATAATTTATGTTTGGGATAACTTGTTCATGATAAAAATCCAATATTTTCAAGGCATTTTCTTCCGGTCTGTCTTCAGTTAATTTCAACGTAAAAACCTGCTTGGGGTCTCTGTTGCCAAGCCCCTTCCGATAGGCTTTGTCATAATAGGTCAGGGTAATTTCAGCTACCCGTTCAAAATCACCTTTCAAAAGGCTTTCAACCGCTATTTTTGCATGTTGCCCGCCCAGTTTCTTCCGAATCCGGTGAATAGCACTTTCAAGCAATGATGAAGGGAAATCGGCATATTCCCGAACTAATCGCTTAACACGTTCGGCAACAGGGAGTTCAATAGAAATGGTTATGGCTTGTCTCATTTTGGCAAAAACAGGTTCCGGAATACTGACCGTACCAATGGTGCGACTTTCATCCTCCACCCAAACCGGAAGTTGCGGGTTCAGTTGCATCCGGATTTCAGCCAAATCATTTTCAAACTGTTCACTGGTGGGCTGGGGCGTTTGGCCGATATGGCCAAAGGCCGAACCTTTATGATGAGCCAAACCTTCCAAATCCAAAACCTGGGAACCGTTTTTTTCAAATAAGAAGTATCTCTGTTTTACCGCTTCCTGTCATGCCCCCCAGCACAACCATTGGTATATCTTCTTTTTCCAGGCAGGTGCGAATATGGCGGCGATAAGCTTTGTAGCCGCCTGTCAGGGTGTCGGTATGAAGCCCCCCTTGTTCAAACAGCCATGCCATACTTTGACTCCTCATTCCCCCTCGCCAGCAATGCACCAGCAAATGACCGTTTTTGGCAATGGCCAGTGCCTGTTTCAATTGTGATGACATCTTTGGCCCTGTGATATCCAGCCCCCTCAAAATAGCTGCTTGCCTGCCCGATTGCTTATATAAAGTGCCAACTATGGTGCGCTCTTCATTATCGAATAATGGGATATTGAAAGCTGATGGGATATGCCCCTGCTTAAATTCGGCCGGAGACCGGACATCAATCACAGGTACCTGACCAGCTCTCTCAAGAAATGCACCAGGTTCCAGTTTCATTTTCCTTATTTATTTGCAAAGATAAATTTTTCGCAATCTTTCCGTAAATTCCTTTAAAAGTTCCTTCATGACCTCATTTACAAACGATTGCATAAACAGATAAAGAATCCTCCCTTGCCTGTTAAAACTTTATACAAATAATTTAATCATAGATTATTAACCAATGATTTTGCTACTGTAAAACCACTTCGCTATACCGCAAAAACAGACAAATACAGAAGATTAATTTTTTTAGGGAAAAACCATTTTATTACATTTGTGCGCTTGGAGGTACTTCCATCAAAAACAAGATCATGAGAAATGTAATCATTAAAGGAACCGGAAGCTATTTACCTGAAAGGATCATCAAAAATGATTATTTTATGGATTGGGTATTTTATACGCCCGATAAAAAAAGAATTGTTAAAGACAACCATCAGATTGTAGAAAAACTAACCGAAATATCCGGTATTTCTGAACGCCGCTTTCTGGAACCGGAAATGGTTTCGTCTGATATGGCAGCAAAAGCAGGAGCGCTCGCTATTGAAAATGCCGATATTGACCCGGAAACGCTTGACTATATAGTGGTGGCACATAATGTGGGCGACGTTCAACATAATAATCCCAAAAAAGATATTATTCCTTCCATCGCAGCAAGAGTGAAAGCTAAAATCGGTATCAAAAACCCGAATACAGTAGCTTATGACATTATTTTTGGTTGTCCGGGCTGGGTAGAAGCCATGATTCAGGTATCATATTTCCTCAAATCAGGAGATGCAAAAAGGGCCTTGATTATTGGCAGCGAAAGCCTGTCGCGGGTATTAGACCCCCACGACCGTGACAGCATGCTGTATGCCGACGGTGCCGGCGCCACTATATTGGAGGCCGTTGAGGCAGACGAAAAATTCGGTGTTTTAGCCCACAAAAGCCGCTCTGATGCGACTGATTACTGGCACTTATTAACTATGGGGCCAACCTACAACCCGGAAAACAACAACAAAGACCTTTTTATCAAAATGAATGGCCGTAAATTGTACGAATATGCCGTCACAAACGTGCCACCCCTGGTAAAGGATACCATTATTAAAGCCGGGCTTGATATTAAAGATATCAACAAAGTTTTGATTCATCAGGCCAATGACAAAATGGATGAAGCCATAGTCACAAGGGTTTACCGGCAGTTTGGAATCAGAAAAATGCCTGAAGGAGCCATGCCCATGATTATTCAAAAATGGGTAACAATTCTGTGGGAACCATTCCCATTATGCTGGATAAAATTTTGAGAGGGCAACTTGATGGCCATCAAATACAGCCGGATGATCATATTATTTTCACTTCCGTTGGAGCCGGGATGAATATCAATGCCGTAGCCTATAAATTCCCAACGTAACAATCCCAAACCTGCACAAACAGCCATCCGGTTATTCTTTATTAAGCCTGCGACAGAAAAAATATTTCAGAGACACGACCAGGTAGCCAGCTGCCAGCAGGTTTAAACAAGAAATTATATTTTTTTGTCTGCCCCCTTTCCTGATAAGTAAACAAATAACATTTCCGTGATAATTTAGCAAAATTACAGGCAGACAACGCAACTTATGGTATCATAAAAATTTTGTCATAGAAATGTGGAGCTATCATGTGAACATTGTGTTTAATAAAAAAACAAACCTTCAACAAAAATTAAATCAGTCAGCTTAAACGTTAAACCGGATATTCAACACGTCACCGTCCTGTACCACGTAATTTTTACCTTCAAGACGAAGTTTTCCTGCTTCACGAAGTTTGGCTTCAGAACCTTCAAAAGCGACATAATCTTCATAAGCTATCACCTCAGCCCTGATAAAACCCCGTTGCAGGTCACTATGTATCACGCCGGCGGCTTCAGGCGCCGTGTCGCCTTTATGCACAGTCCAGGCCCGCACTTCTTTTTCACCTGCAGTGAAGAACGACTGCAGGTTCAACAAGGAATAGGCAGAGCGCACCACTTTATTTACCGAAGGCTCCTCCAGTCCGGCATCTTCCAAAAACTCAGCCCTTTCGGATGCTGTTTCCAATTCTGCAATTTCAGCTTCCAGCTTTCCGGCTACCACCACAATTTGGGTTTCCTGGTCAGCAAGCGCCTGTTTAACTTTCTCTACGAAGGCATTACCTTCTTTGGCAGCCACATCTTCCACATTGCAGACATACATAATCGGTTTATCCGTAAGGAGATACATATCATCAACAAACTTCTTCCTGTCATCTTCTTTTAGTTCCAAATCGCGTACATTACCAAAATTCTCAAGATGGTCCGTTAATTTTTGCAGCACCTCAATGCCATGTTTGGCTTCTTTATCACCCGATTTGGCAATTTTTGCAACCGTTCAATTTTCCGCGTCACCAAATCCAGGTCGCGCGCCTGCAACTCCAAATCCACAATCTCCATATCCCTGACAGGATCAATACTTCCTTCCACATGCGGCAGGTTTTCATCTTCGAAACAACGTAACACATGAATCAACGCATTGGTCTGTTGAATGTCGGCCAGAAACTGATTTCCAATACCTTCACCCGAATTGGAACCTTTTGCCAAACCAGGAATATCAATGATATCCACCGTAGCCGGAGTTACCTTTTTACTATTCACGAAAGAATTGATTTTCTCCAGCCGGGGATCAATCACATTAATAATTCCGATATTGGATTTGTTGGTGCTGTATGCAAAATTGGTTGCTTCTGCTTTGGTATTAGATACACAATTAAGGATGGTTGTTTTGCCGGAATTGGTCATTCCAATAATGCCACATTTCAATGCCATAGGATGTCTTTTTTAAAGAGGCAAAAGTAATTAAATTCATGAGAGTAAAACACCAAACATTTAATTAAGCTATTCAAAGCTACAGGCAACCGGATAAGGCGTAATTATCTCCAAAGAAAATCAGGAACCAAAAAAAGTCGCTGTTTTAAAAAAAACTATCTTTGCAGCCGTCAAAAACAAACCCAATGCGGCTATGGCGGAATTGGTAGACGCGCTAGACTTAGGATCTAGTGCCTTCGGGCGTGGGGGTTCGACTCCCTTTAGCCGCACAGAGCACCTACTCAGGTGCTTTTTTTATGATGGCTACAAAGGTGGTTGTCAACAATTTTCGTATTTTTGCCAATTCAATACAAGAAAATTGTAAGTAATTTATTTTTAGAATATTAAACATTTATTGAATGAATATTACAAAAGAAGATCAAGGAAATCAAACCACATTACTAAAAATTGAAATTGCTCCTTCCGAATTACACTGAATCGGTTGAAAACAACTTAGGACTACAAAAA
>LZCG01000017.1_pt1 | contig 30401 bp, 34 predicted proteins | sample 768541 | NCBI WGS metagenome assembly LZCG01 (sample SAMN05200874, study PRJNA324366) | oil field metagenome | isolation source: sample BH-FW-1 from oil reservoir | place: India: Bombay High | collected 2015-07-11
CCCGTGAAATGCGAGGAACGAGCTTATTTCATCGGGGTTTGGTGTTCGTTGTTTGGTGTTTGTTGTTCGTTGTTCGTTGTTTGGTGTTTGTTGTTCGTTGTTCGTTGTTTGTTGTTCGTTGTTTGTTGTTCGTTGTTCGTTGCTTGCCCCGTGAAATGCGAGGAACGAGTTTATTTCACCGGGGTTTCGAATTTCGCCCCAGTGAAATTTGCTTCGCATTTCATCCCAGTTGATTGGGAAGAAAATCAACGGGACAGGCGGGGTAAACCCCAGTGAAACGATCTGGTTTCACGGGGTAAAGGTTTCGGATCTGTTCCAAATTGTTAGTTATTGCGGTTGTTTATCACTTTTCAAAATGGTACTTACATGAAATAATTTTAATAGTTTCTTCTGTTGCTTTGTAAACAAGCCGATGTTCTTTATTTATCCTTCGGGCCCAATGACCACTGTATTCATGTTTTAGCAGTTCGGGCTTGCCTGTACCTTCACCGGGTGTTTTTGCTGCTTCGCGAATCAGGCTGGTTATTTTTATAAACAGTTTTTTGTCTGTTTTTAGCCAGTCGATATAATCGCGATATGCACCAGGTGTAAAGGTAATATATCTCATTATCGGAAATCAACTATGAATCCTTCAGAAGTTTTCAACGTGCTGGTCAAATTCTTCGGGAGTGAAGCTGACGATTGGTTCCTGTGCCATATTTTCAAGCAGATGTTGCCTGTTTGCCGGGTTTGCATTTAGATAATCTGTTTCGTCCAACTCAGTAGAAATGGTAATGGTAACAGGCTTTCCCCCGACTAATTTTTTGATATTCTGAAATAATTTTTGATTAAATTCAGCGGGTTCTATTTTGAATATTGCTTCCATTTTTTTATCTACTGTAATTTTTTAACAAACGTTGTCATTTTTCTCTTCAAAAGTATTAAAAATGCCGAAAAAATCAAAGAGCATTTTATCATTGTTCGTTGTTTGTTGTTCGTTGTTTGTTGTTTGGTGTTCGTTGTTTGTTGTTTGTTGTTCGTTGTTTGTTGTTCGTTGTTCGTTGTTTGTTGTTTGTTGTTAGCTGTTAAACCATTATGGATAGTATCTATAAATATCTTTTCGATGTAGAAGCCTTTCAAAAGTCAATATATTATTCCGGTAACTTATTCCTGCTCTGTAATCTCCGAAGCGAATTCTGTAATAATGCTTATACCCTTTAAGCTTTTTGAGTCCCTGGATATCTTTTAATGCTTCGAACTTACTTGCATTATGAAATAGAAAAACTTCGATTTTTTTGCGCTGTGTTTCGGGTACATGTGATAAGTCTTTAAGAAATTTCTTATTGATCTGTATTTCTAAAGACATTACTTGCGCATTTTATCATAATAGACTTTCGCCTCTTCAAGGGTCAAATTCTCCTTAGGATTGTTTTCCTCTATCAATTGGGCTAAGGCATAATCTTCGAGAATCTGCTCTATCTTTTCGAATGTTTCTATATCTACCTGAACCGCAACTGGTTGGTTATCTTCGTTAGTAAGATATCTCTTTTTAATGTTCAGCATTTTTTCTTTTTTTCAAAGATAACTTTTAGCTCGCTTTAATTCAAGTGAAAATATGGATGAGTGATTGAGTAAAATTCCAAAGGCACTGATTATGCAGATTTTTGGCGGATTACGGTAAACGCGGATTACGCGGATTTCTAGCGGATTACGCGGATTGCCAACTCGCAACTGGCACAGAGCGCAGGGATGCGTGGTTGATTAGTTAATTAGTTGAATAGTTAATTAGTTGTCAGTTATCGGTTGTTGGTTGTTTGTTGTTCGTTGTTCGTTGTTCGTTGTTTGTTGTTCGTTGTTTACCCCTGAAATGCGAGGAACGAGCTTATTTCACCGGGGTTTGTTGTTTGGTGTTTGGTGTTCGTTGTTTGGTGTTCGTTGTTTGGTGTTCGTTGTTTGTTGTTTGTTGTTCGTTGTTCGTTGTTCGTTGTTCGTTGTTCGTTGTTCGTTGTTCGTTGTTCGTTGTTTGGTGTTCGTTGTTTGTTGTTCGTTGTTGGTTGTTTGGTGTTTGGTGTTTGGTGTTCGTTGTTTGTTGTTTGTTGTTCGTTGTTTGGTGTTTGTTGTTCGTTGTTTATCCCCCGGTTGATTAAAAGAAATCAATCCCGGTTGCTGGCATTCGGGAGCCAATCCCTCTGTAGTAAGAAGGTCTTGCAAGTATTGATATTATCTTCGAGAGTTTGTGATAAATCAATTACTTCTGGCACAAGTTCCTGAATAGCTTCCGGTATATATTCGTGCGCTACCTGGTTCCTGACATCACGTATTTCCAGCATGTCATCAGCAGAATGAATAATTTCGAGTTTTTCGGCCCTGTTGAGCACATCAATCAGGGGCATTTTGTCCTCATGTAACAATTCCCACAACGTACGCATAATTTTTTGAAGGAAGAGGTCGGATGTTCGGCTGAATTTGGAAGTCAACGAATCAAACGTTTCCATCTCTTCGAATGTGTAGTCTTCTTTCTCGCCAATTGCTTGCGCTTTTTCCACGGATTTAATCAATGTATCCAGGCTGTTTTGCAGCAGCTCCCAATGGCGGGCCAGTAGTTTGATATGGTTGCTATCGTTTGAAGTCATAATTCCACTGCCTGACTTAAGGCGATGTCTTTAAAAACATCGTTTTGGTTAAAGGTAAAATTGACGACATCAATTTTTTGCCATCCGAATTTTTTATAGAACCCGATTTTAAACATTCTGATCGTTCTTTTAGGCATCACTTCTTTTGTCAGCCATAGAATGTCAATATCCCCGCCTTTGGCACTGTCATCAGCCCTGGAACCGAAAATATACACCTGGGATTCGGGCTCTATTCTTTTGAGTTGTGATTTAATATACTGTATGACCTGGTTGCTTAATCGCATAGCCTTTTAGTTTGTATTGCTTTCTGATATAAAGATAAAAAATAAAACTTTTTGGTGTTTGGTGTTTGTTGTTCAATCTGCGTTATTTCTTCGTCAGTAGTCGGAAGTCAAAAGATTTTTGGAATACGTTTCCAGATTTTTCCATATTTTTTCCAACCGGATAACTTCTTCAGGCAAAAGATTTAGTTCTGCTATTTGTACTTCTTTGTAAGAAGGATATTCGTGGGCAACATTGTTTCTTGTTTGCCTGAGTTTTACCCAGTCTTTTGCATTTTCCAGCAAATTGAGTTTCTCCAGTTTATAGAGAATATCGATAAAAGGAAGCCCTGAAATATCTTCTTCCAAAATTTCGAGCAGTTGCTTAAACAGGCGGGTTCCCATACAGTCCTGTAGCTTCGAAAACCGGTAAATCAACTGATCGAACAAAGCCATTTGTAACTGAGAAATTTGCTCAAAGTTTGATTCAGATAATGGAAAAAAATTTTTTACACTTTCGAAAGCAAACATCATGCGCTGATGATGTAAATTGCAAACAGCAAGGGTTTCTGTTAACTTATCTTTCAATTCGGTTGTTAGCATAATTGTATTCCGGTGCTGTATATTGTTTTAAAAAATTCTGATTTGTGCATGGCAGGATTATCGAGAACCACATCAATTTTTTGTTCTCCAATTCTAAATATTAGGTCGGTAATAAAATTAATTTTTGAACGAACATTCAGTTTATCACCGTTTTGTTTTCGAATAAATAAATCAATATCGCCACCACGTTTATTATTACTGGTGCGTGACCCGAATAAAATAACCTGCACGTCTTTTCCGAAATGCAGTTGTGCCAGGTCTTTAATGCTTTCAATTTCAAATTCATCTAAACGCATATTCAAAGGTAGTAAATAATTTCGGTGTCTGGCAATAACAGGATTTTGTTCGTTATTTACCCCGCCTGTCCGGTGGACTTAAGTAAGTCCTTCGGGATGAAATGCGAGGAACGAGCTTATTTCACCGGGGTTTGGTGTTCTGTGTTCGTTGTTCGTTGTTCGTTGTTCGTTGTTTGGTGTTCGTTGTTTGGTGTTCTGTGTTCGTTGTTTGTTGTTCGTTGTTCGTTGTTCGTTGTTTGGTGTTTGGTGTTTGTTGTTCGTTGTTTGGTGTTCGTTGTTTACCCCGTGAAATGCGAGGAACGAACTTATTTCATCGGGGTTTGTTGTTTCGGATTGGTTGTGTTACTTTGTGTATCCTCGGTGTTACCTGGTGAACCTCTTTGGTTGCACAAAGTTTCACCAAAGGTTTTTTTGGTAGATTATGGTTCTGGGCTGACGATTAAAGCAGGATAGGAAGCATAGCACCAAGAAAAATTTTAATACGCTGATTCCTTATCTTAACCCTTTCACTTACAACCTGGCATCCACTTCATCCAAAGGCAATACGCCTTTTACGTCAAAGACGACGGTATCTTTTCCGTTTTTGAGATTACTGATATCGCATTCCATGAATTGTTTGTGCGCTACGGCCATCACAATCGAATCGTAACCTGTTTTTAACTGCTCTTTAGCGGTAATAAGCTCTAAGCCATATTCTTCTTTTACTTCCTGAGCATTGGCCCAGGGGTCCCAGATATCAACCTGGCAGCCGTAGTCCTGCAATTCAGCCACAACATCCACAACTTTGGTGTTACGGATGTCGGGGGTGTTTTCCTTAAAAGTCAACCCCATGACCAACACATTACTGTCTTTGATGCGAAGGCCTTTTTTAATCATCAGTTTAATCACCTTACTGGCTACAAAGCGTCCCATTTCATCGTTGACACGTCGTCCGGAGCTAATAACATCGGGGTAATATCCCAGTTCTTCGGCTTTCCACTTCAGGTAGTAAGGGTCCACGCCAATGCAGTGGCCTCCCACCAGTCCGGGTTTATATTTTAAGAAGTTCCATTTGGTTCCGGCGGCTTCAATCACTTCGCTGGTATCGATACCTATGCGCTCGAATATCAACGCCAGCTCATTGACGAAAGAAATATTCAGGTCGCGCTGGGCATTTTCAATCACCTTGCTGGCCTCGGCAACTTTCAGCGAAGAGGCTTTATGCGTTCCATTGAGCAAAACGGAATTATATAACTCATCGACATAATCGGCTGCCTCGGGCGTAGAACCTGAAGTCACCTTCTTGATGGTAAGGAAAGTATTCTTTTTATCGCCCGGGTTGATGCGCTCAGGTGAATAGCCCACGTAGAAGTCCTCGTTCATCGACAGTCCGCTGACTTTTTCCAGCACCGGCACACAGTCTTCCTCGGTAGCCCCCGGATAAACGGTCGATTCATAAATCACCACGTCGCCTTTCTTTAAAACACTGCCTACAGTCTCTGAAGATTTAATCAAGGGCGTAAGGTCGGGCTTCTTATTTTTATCAATCGGGGTGGGCACCGTTACGATATAGACATTGCAATCCTGGATATCCATCAGGCCATAGGTAAGGTAGAGGCCTTTTTTCCCATTATTCAGCAATATTGGGTTGTCTTTTACCAGCACACTTTGCAGGTTCTCATCTTGCACTTCTTTAGTGCTATCATGTCCTTTTCCCAGTTCATCGATGCGGGGCTTCTTAATGTCAAATCCAATAACGGGGTACTTCTTGGCAAACTCCACGGCGAGAGGAAGGCCAACGTAACCGAGGCCGATGACGGCGAGTTTTGTTTGGTTTATATTCATTTTAATCTATTTAATGTTTTGTTTTTTATTTCGGGTTTCGGATTATTTGAACTTGTTGCCTTTGTATTCGCTTTTTTTGAGGTAGTTCATAAATCCTCCGATTCTTATTCCCAGGCTTTCTGTTGTTTCAACCATATGTTTGAGTTCTTCTTCAGTAATGTAATCATAATCGAATGCTCTGTAGGATTGCGAACGTGTTTCACCACAAGAGCCTTTTGAGATGCTAAGGTGTTGTATAAATTCTTTACGTCCGTCCCGTTCAAAACCCTCAGCTATGTTATCCATAATCGATCAGGAAGATGCTCTGATTTGATCTTTTAACCTGAAATCCTTTGAGAAAACTTCTTTTACCGTAAGGTTTCTTACGTCCTTACATGATTCTCTGGCAGGTTGCCAGACTTCTAAATCTTCAAAACGATTAATCTTCATTGGTTATATTAATATTCATCCGAAATCCGAAACTTTCGCATCAATTCGCCAAAATTCGCGATAATTCGAGAGTATTATTTACTACTTACTATCTACTAATTACTACTTTCTCCCCACTTACACCCTTTCTTCTTTACCTATGGGGTACACCTTAAAGCCCAGGTCATGCAGTTTCTGGTGGTTGAGGATGTTTCGTCCGTCGAAGAGGAAGGCGGGTTTTAGGACATGGCTGTAGATTTTTTCCCAGTCGTAATCTTTGAACTCATCCCACTCGGTGAGCAGGGCGATAGCGTGCGCTTCTTTAGTGGCTTTGTAAGGGTCGTTGTGCACCACGATTTGCGATTCGGCGACACGTTTTGCGTCTTTGATGCGACGGCCTGAGGTTTCATAGACGTACTCAATATCCTTAAGAATCTGCTTTTTGGGCACACGCGGGTCATAGACATGAATAATAGCCTGGTCATCCATCAGGTGGTCTGCCACGTACATGGCTGCGGTCTCTCGGGTGTCGTTGGTATCCTTCTTGAAAGCCCAACCGAGGAAAGCAATTTTCTTTCCGGAAACGGTGTTGTAGAGCGTGCTGATAATTTTGTCGGCAAAGCGTCGCTTCTGGTAATCATTCATAATGATGACTTGTTCCCAATAATCGGCCACTTCCTGCAGTCCGAGGCTGCGGCAGATATAACTAGGTTGAGGATATCTTTCTGGAAGCAGGAACCTCCGAACCCTACGGATGATTTCAGGAACTTCGGTCCGATGCGGCTGTCGGCTCCTATGGCACGGGCCACCTCATCGACATCGGCACCGGTCTTTTCGCAGAGGGCACTGATAGCGTTGATGGAGCTGACGCGTTGTGCCAGGAAGGCGTTGGCGGTGAGCTTGGAGAGCTCGGAAGACCATACATTGGTTTGCAGGATGCGATCCTTAGGCAGCCAGTGGGCATAGATATCGCTAAGGGCATCCATAGCGGCCTGTCCCTCTTCGGTATGATGGTCGCCACCAATGAGCACACGATCGGCATTATGCAGGTCTTTAATGGCGGTGCCTTCGGCCAAAAACTCCGGATTGGAAAGAATCTGGAACTTGACATCGCCCCCCACGTTATCGAGTATCGATTTGATAGCCTGGGCAGTGCGTACCGGCAAGGTTGATTTCTCGACGATAATTTTATCGTCTTTGGCGACCTCGGCGATGCGGCGTGCGCTCAACTCGATATATTTCAGATCGGCAGCTTGTCCCTTACCGCGGCCGTAAGTTTTGGTAGGGGTGTTAACCGACATGAAAATCATCTGTGCCTCATCGATACCTTTATCGACATCGGTAGAAAAAAACAGATTGCGTCCACGGGCTTCCGCAACAACCTCTTTAAGTCCGGGTTCATAAATCGGGAGCTTATCAAGGTTTTCGTCATTCCATTGCGCAATGCGTTCGGGATTGATATCCACAACGGTTACCTTAATTTCCGGGCATTTCTGTGCAATCACGGCCATCGTAGGGCCTCCCACGTATCCTGCACCTATGCAGCAAATATTTGTTATTTTTTGTTCATGGTCTTTTTTGTTTAAGTATCGCGTTGCGAATATAGTGAGTTTGGTGTTAATCAACTATCAGAAACATTTGCGGATTTCGGATTTCGGGGTTCAAGCATGGGGCTATTCTCATTCACAACTACTGCTTACTACCTTATTCTTCACTCTTTCGTTCCTTCGTCCTATCGTACTATCGTACTTTCTCTCATCCAAAATTTTGACAACTAACTTAACCCTCATCCCGATTTTCACATCAACACATTAACCAAGCTTTGTCTGTTTCCGCCTGATTTGAATGTCCGGCTTCGATTAAGATTCCGGCGACGGCGGGGTAAATAGATAGAACATCGTTTTCCCCAAGCTAAAGCATGGGGCTATTCTCATTCACAACTACTGCTTACTACCTTATTCTTCACTCTTTCGTTCCTTCGTCCTATCGTACTTTCGCAAAACTCTTCGATAATTTACACGGCTTCGCCACCTCAGTCCCATAGGGATGATTGCAGAAATTGGTTTTCAGAACGTTACCTTTTCAGGTTTTTTTACTTATCCTGCGACCATAACAGCAATGGACTGCTTTCACGGATCACACTTTTATTATTCTCAAATTCCCTGATGCCATAAACCAGGTATTTGATTTTTCGCTCTATCATCTTTTCAGCTTTCTCAACCAACTCCAGCAAATACTGTCGGTTGATGTTGTCGCCAACAAAAATCAGGTCAATCACCTGAGCATCGATCCCTTTGGAGAAATCTCCAACGAGATAAACTTTCTTCAGGTCACCCAGCTTTTCCACGATGGTGTCAACCACCCGATCGAGACCAACATGCTTTAAAATGATATTATGAATATCGCCAAACAAGGGATGTTGGGTATTGGCCTTAAAATATTTACGGTTGCCTTTGACTTTGGAAATGAGCAATCCGGCTTCTTCAAATTTATTGAGCTCGACACGTATAGCATTGGAAGATTCTCCAAACTCCTGTTCAAGACTCCGGAGATAAGCTTCTGAATTGCTGTTAAGAAAAAACTTCAGCAGCATTTTTACACGTGTTTTAGAAGTAATTTAAAGCTTCGAGCAACAATTATAAATTTTCCTGACTAATTAATGAGTAACAAAATTACTCATTGTTTTTAAAATTGCAAATAAAAATTATATTAAATGATTGTTAAAACGACTTGTTAGTGTTTATAGTGGCAAATGTAACAGAACACCAACATAGGCATGTAAACTTAATGTTAATCTTTAAAGAATTTTAATTTGAATAATAAATATGACCAAAATCAAAGCGTTAAAAGCCCGGAGGGGTTACAACAACAAATTTCAGGCATTCAATCAAAAAAAGAGATTAAAAGCAACATAAGCCCCGGTGAAATATTCACTGGATGAATTTCGCGGAATAGCAAGTTTCGTGTGTTTTCGTTTATCCTATGAATAGTGAAGCATGATTCAGGTACCTGTCATGGAGTTTTCGTCTTTAAATAGGTTTTGGCGACGGCGGGGAGCAATAAGTTATTGATGCTTCCCCCAGATTAAAGCATAAGGCTATCTTCAAATGGATGCCGGGATTTTTGTCCTGTTTATACCACTAATGGATTGAGGGAATGACATTCAGTGATAATGTTAAAGAACATGGAATCATTCATAACTTTTTACGCAGCTTTACGCCAGGCTCTTCCTCTCACTCAATAATACTAACTGACACTCTCAATATCCACTCATTCATGAAAAATTGTAAAGAAAAATTGATTGATTAGCCATTTTATTATTCTATGAACACAAATTTTTGAGTGCAGCATTCTGCCGGGTAGGATAAAAAATTTTCATACAGGATTTCTTCAAATGCACAATCTATGTAAGGATTATCGACACTTCATCATTTAAACCGACCTCATATCAATAATTTTATGATACATATCATATTTTTTATGAGATACATCATGTGAATTACGGGAACACTCGAATTCATAAAATTATTTTCGGGTTTGAATAAGGTTAATTTTGCTGTTAATTAAATAACAATAATGATAATCTGATAACAATAAAACCTAAACAACACATTATGAAAATAATAATAAAGATTTCGACCTTAGCCATGTTTTTCCTGTTGCTGTTTTCGGGATGTAAAGATGATATAAATACGCCACCTGAAGATGCGGCGTTTGCAACCCTGAAAGCGTACCTGCAGGACAACAATATGGATTTAACCGACATTCTGAACGACTGGATTGTAGATGCTACAACCGTACATGACAATCCGGGGAGCTTTTATGTGATGGATATCCGCAGCGAAGATGACTATAACATCGGGCATATTCCCGGTGCGGTAAAATCTACATTGGGTACGATTGTAGCAGATGCAGCTGCGGCTGACAATCCGATTGTGGTAGTATGCTATACCGGACAAACCGCCGGGCATGCTGTAGTTGCATTGCGGCTGAGTGGTTTTTCGGATGCCAGAGTGCTAATGTTTGGCATGGCGTCATGGCATGCAGATTTTGCCGGGCCGTGGAATTCCAACATTGGGGATGTCGGTGTTGGCCACACCAACTGGTCCACAGATGTCAGTGAACCGACACCGGAAACTTATGCCTATCCTGAAATCAATACCACTGCAACTGATGGTGCTGCCATTCTTGCAGAGCGTGTAGCAGTATTAACGGCAGGTTTTAATGGCATTGAAAACACAACCGTATTGGATAATCCCGGAGATTATTTTATCAATAATTACTGGGGTATAGACGATTGGGAACATTACGGTCATATTGAAGGCGCCTATCGTCTGAACCCGCTTAGCCTCGAAAACATTAACCATGTCAATCCGGAAAGAACAATAGTGACGTATTGTTATACGGGCCAAACATCTTCTATGATCACAGCCTACCTTAAAGTGCTGGGATATGACGCTTTAAGCTTACTGTTCGGCACAAATGGCATGATCCATTCGGTCATGGAAAGCCATCAGTGGACAACAGAAACCCCTGCCGGATTTGAAGTAGAGTAATGATTTGATAAAAATAAATAAACAAATACCGGGAACAGGAAGAAGGATCAAAAAACTTCCGGTTCTCATAAAAACCAAGAAATATGAAAAAAATAATTTATATAGTGATAGCAATCTTGATTTCAGTACCCGTCTTTGTTTCGGCACAGGGATGTATGGAGGGAAGTGATGATGGAGGTGTAGCTGTTAAAGGATATATTCAGCCCCAGTTCGACTACCATTTTTTAGGCGATGATGCAGCTGGCGAAAGTCTTGATCAAAGTTCTTTTAAGTTTAATCGTGCCCGGATTGGAGTCGTTGGTGACATTCCATATGATTTTAGCTACTACGTTTTTGTTGAGACCAGCGCCTTTAAAACCGGTGACCCTTATTTGCTGGATGCTTTTCTGACCTATAAAAGATTCGATCCCTATTTGAATGTTTCTATGGGTTCTTTTAAACGGCCCTTTGGATTGGAACTGGGAACAGCTTGTCATAAACTATATACCATCAACCGATCCAAAGCTGTCATGGAGTTAACAGCGCCTGACAGGGACCTTGGCGTGATGCTTTTTGGTAGTACTGGCGACCTGAAACTTTTTGGTATTGAGAAAGCCGATATCATCAAATATTACTTTGCTGTTACAAATGGGACCGGATTAGGGGTACTCGACAACAACATGGGAAAAAATTACACCGGACGGCTGCTTTTCTCACCATTTGATTTTATTGCGGTTGGTGGCAGCTATCAAACCGGGAAAAGCCCTTCGGCTGTAGCGGATGCTCAGGATGAAGATGAAAGCAATCGTTTTGGAGTGGAAGCTGAATTGACTTTTAAGAACTTTTTAAAAAAAGACCATGAACTGCTGCTTCAGGGCGAATATATTCAGGGAGAAGATATTGGCTCCTACACCACTGGTGGCGGATGTGGTGAACCCCTGGAAATTCACGAGGGCAGTAAAGAACGCGAGGGTTGGTTTGCTCAGGCTGTTTATAAAACAACTTTTGGATTATGGCCGGTTTATAAACTGGAGTTTTATGATGAAGATAAAGATACCGGAGATAACGAGCTTTATGTTCAAACCTTTGGTATCAGTTATTTTTTTAATGAGCTGACACGCCTGCAAGTGAACTATGGTTATAGCGCTGAGAAAGGAAATGAAATTTATAATGACTTTTTACAAGTCCAATTGCAAGTCGTATTTTAACAATAAAATTAAATCAATATGAAAAGAATAAATTTATTGCTGACAACCGTGGCTTTTTTGATGACCACGGCCCTGTTTGCACAGGAACTGATAGTAGATGCCGAAAAGGTAAACCAACTGGCCCAAAACCCGGAAATCGCCATCCTTGATGCCGGTAAGGCAAGTGATTATAACAATATGCATATTATGAACAGCCTGAGTACGCCCCATACAGAATTATACCAGGAAGGGGCTATCGAAGGATTGCTGAAAACCCCGGAAGAACTGGCCGAATACTTTGGGAAAAAAGGAATTACAGAAAATACCAAAATCATCATTTATGATGATGGTTCCCAAAAGTATAACAGCCGGTTGTTGTGGATATTAAAATATATAGGTGCCAAAGATGTTAGTTTGCTTCATAAAGACATGAATCAGTGGCGTAAAGCACGGGTTAAGCTTACCCGCAAACCAGGAAATAAACCAGCGGCCACTTTTCATGCCAAGGAAGATAAGGCGCTGATTGCTACTATGGATGAGGTGATAAAAGCTATAAATGATGATGAAAAAATAATTGTTGATGCGCGACCGGCAGAAGAATTTAAAGGGGGAACGCATAGCAGCAAAGGCCATATCAAAACAGCCATCAATATTAATTATGAAGATTTTCTTACGGAATCGGGAGCCTATAAATCTAAAGAAGAGATTGCCAAAGTAGCGGCTGCAAAAGGCTTTCGCCCGATAAGGAAGTCATTGCCTATTGCACGTCAAGTGTTCGTGCCGGCGTTATTTATGTAGCTTTGAAAGAAATTCTCGGCTACAGGTGTGTAAAAGTTTATGATGGTGCTTATAATGAAATAGAAAAGAAACATCCCGAATTGATTGTGGGATAGGACGCTTGGTTACCTCTGACTTCAAAATGACACTTTCCGCTTTGCTGGTGCTAACGGCAAAGCGGTTTTTTGCAATCGCTGAATCGGCATTTTTGGAGGTTTGTTTCTAAGCAGAATTTTAATTCATAAAGCTGAGGCGTATTTTGTATCGCTGTTCATTATAAATTCCTTTGTTATGCATCAATCAAAAAAAACAGGCTGACTGGCAAGAAAAAAAGACCAACAGTATTCAAACAACTGATGGCCCTTCTGTGTAGTCGGGGTGGCAGGATTTGAACCTGCGGCCCCCTGCTCCCAAAGCAGGTACACTAACCGGACTGTGCTACACCCCGAAAATATTTTAAACCCTTATCACTACTTTTAACCCGTGATTGTGGTTTGGGCTTGCAGTCACACTAATCCCGAAAAAACAGAAATCTTCGATTTCACCTTTTTTCGGGGACTCACGATTTTGTGTTCAAACTTCGTTTGACAAAATCGGAGCCGGACTGTGCTACACCCCGTCATAAAAACCAACACCTGTAAGCGGAGAGGGGGGGATTCGAACCCCCGGTACCGCATTTACAGTACGCCGGTTTAGCAAACCGGTGGATTAAGCCACTCTCCCACCTCTCCAAACAAAATTTTGTTGATGATTAACAGCTTTTATAACATTAGTTCACGGGTTTTTCCGTAGTCTTTGTAAGAACGCGGCTGCAAAGATAATTAGTCTTAATCAAATCACAAGAAAAAAATTGCGTCACACATTTTTGGATTCCATTCAAAGAAATAGTGACAACAAAAACAAAAAACCTTAATTTTGTTTTCAAAGAAGTAAATATGGAAGAAGACGACAGAAATTTAAATTTTGATAAAGATAATCCCAAAGGAAAGTTTTCGGCCACTCAAATATTTTGGTTGTTGGTTTTTTCCATCATTCTGGCAGCCATTTATGCGTATATTAACATCTCATAAAAAGCAAATTTGCAGCCGTTTTCCTTTAGAATCATTATCTCTGTATCGAACCTCAATTCCAACCCTGTCAGCTTCCCATATAGCAAACAGGACAGCCAGACCTTCTTCATTTGACCCGAAGATTTTAATCAGTTCTTCAACCATACAGTCCTGCAACCTGATTTCATGTTTGGCTAAAGAGATATTCAACGAAAGATTTTGTATTTCAACACAGGCATTCCCCTGGTTGTTTTCGCGACAGATCAGGCGAATAACCTTTCTTGGGGATGCGAAGGTGAAGACCTGTTTAAGCAGGCTGTCAACGACGCACTGAAATTCAGCTTTATGATGATAGACTTTTTTAGATTCGGGACATAAATAATTGATATCAATATTTTTGCTGTTTATGATTTGCGTATATTTCCCGAGACTGTTTTTCAACAATTTATCGAGGTTAAAAGTTGTTTTCTGAGAAACGGGTTCCATTTGCTCTGTTCGCATCACTAACAGCATTTTTTCCAGATTAGAGTATGCCAGTTGTGCGGTTTGCTGAATACTTTTCAGATATTCGGTCAAAGCAACAGCCTGTGTTTCGTATCGGGCCACCTCTGTTAATCCGATTAATGTATTGAAAGGTTCACGAATGGAAGTAGATAAAAAATCAGCCATTTTATTTTCAGCAAGAGAGATTTTTCAAATCAGAATGGGATTGCTGAAGTTCTAACTCAAGATTTTTTTGGTAAGTAATATCCGTTATCATGCCGCTAAAGCGGTCGGGTTCATAGTTGGCATTTCGGGCCGTGATGCCGCCTCGGTCCTGAAACCAAAGCCATTTACCTTCTTTGGTTTGAATCCGGTATTGGATATCAAAAATTTCGCTGGTACCTTTTAGCTGGCTGTTGAGGGCGGAAAAGTAACGTTCATAATCTTCAGGATGTAGCAGGCTGCCCCATTCTGTAAAAGTCCATGTTTTTTTTTTCTTCAGGAAGGTATCCCAGCATGCGTATCACTTCTTCGCTAAAAAACAATTCACGTTGGCCAATATCCCAGTACCAATAGCCTTTGTCGGAAGCTTTAAAAGCTTCCATAACCTTTTGTTCATCATCCAATAGTCTTAAGGAATCTGTACCGCTTTTATGAATAGGATCGAACATGCAAACTATACCCTGAAAATTCCCGGAATGGTCAAAAATTGTTTTGGTAGAAAGTTTGATTTTAAAATTATCTTTGACAAGGCTTTTTAATTCGGTTTGAACATTACTGATACCATTCCTGGAAAACATAATAAATTCATCATCGCTGATGCCAACCTTTGGAATCAACTTGAAAACAGCCTTTCCGATGAGTTCAACAGGTTTAAAAGCCGTAGTTTCTACCAGTGCTTTGTTGTAGTAACGAATTTTCAGATTTTCATCCAGCAAAACAATCGGATGGGCAAGGTTTTCGAGAATATTTTCCGACAATACAGAAGATGAAAACAGAATCGGCTGATTTTTGATAAGGGCATAGACCAGAAATGTACTTCCGGCCAAAGCAAAAAGATTAACGTAATAAATTGAAAACTTTTCTTTGGTGATAAAAAGGGTAAATTCATGCAAAAAATATCCTGTAAAAATAATCAGCACACCAATTACAAAGGTTTTACTAAGTGCCCGTCTTTTTAAATCCATGGAATCGTTTTCTGGCCCACGCGCTTCCCAAAAGGTAAAAATACTGGTAAAGACCAAATAAAAAAGCCATATAATTCCTGTGACAGGATGGGACCAAAAATGATAATACCCAAAATTATTATGACCTATGGAAGACCCCAGGCTGCTGATGACCGCTAAGGGCATGAGAATAGGAATGACAAACAGCAAAGAAAGAAAAAGGCGATTTTTCAACATGCCGTACTGACGCGAAAACAGTAGAACAAACCAAACAAGCGACGGAGGCAGAAAAATTTTAACAATGGCTGATATTTTAACAAAAAACGGGACATTTAAATTAGATATTGGCTGTACTTCAACCAAATACTGGCACACACTGTCGATAAACATCAACCCGAATATCCAAACCAGAAACTGAAGAAGCCGGGATTTACGATTTTTTAATACAGCTAAAGTGCCATAAACAAAAAACACAATGGCTGTCAACAAGTGCAGATATGAATAGTAATTCATCAAATTATTTTATCTTTTAAAAATCTTTATGGTCTTTTAACCTTATTAATATCATGTTTAGCGCTGATAAAAGTCCTCACTTCATCAAAATGGCCTAAAGTCATAAATTTCCGAAGGAGGAACTGACAGGCCTCGATAATCGTTTGCAAAGAAGCAAAAAAACCATCAAAACAGATAAATTGATTGTAAAATTATCATGATGTTGTTTGCTAAACACCGGTTTTGCCAAAAAGTCTGGTAACAGATATTAAAAGTTTGTATCTTTGCCCTCGTTTTCAAAAAAAATGGTCTCGTAGCTCAGCTGGATAGAGCAACGGCCTTCTAAGCCGTAGGTCCCAGGTTCGAATCCTGGCGGGATCACCAAAAAAGCCTCTTCAAACAGACAGGCTTTTTTTATAATACCTGATTATTTTTTCAAATAAATTTTACGTTCCGGCAATCCGGAAATAGTTTACCAAATAGCCTCAATCAATTCTAATCGCAACATATTCAGGGCACTTAAAATTGTTCGTTCGATATTACGTTCCCTGACGGTTCCAAAAAGAAATTTACGGCTTACAACATTTTTTTCTTTTGCTACCGCAATCCAAACAGTGCCCACTGGCTTTTCGGGAGACCCTCCGGAGGGACCTGCAATGCCTGTTACGGCCACGCCAAAGTCTGTTTTCATGATTTTTCGAACATGGGATGCCATTTGTCTGGCGACAGATTCACTCACTGCGCCTTCGGTTTCCAGTAAAGTCATATCAACCTGAAGCACCTGATTTTTAACATCATTAGCATAGGCCACTACCGAACCTTTAAAATATGCTGAACTTCCCGGAAGGCTGGTAAGACGCGATGCAATGGCGCCACCCGTACAACTCTCTGCCGTAGCCACCGTCTTGTTACGGGCCGTCAGCAAAGCGGCAACCACCTCTTCCATACTGACATTATCAAATCCAAAAACCAAATCCGGAATCAAAGCCAGAAGTTGCGAAACCTGCTCTTCAACTTCTTCAGCAAGCCGGGTGCGATTTTTGCCAACGGCCGACAGCCGCAGTCTGACGATGCCCGGACGCGGTAACCAGGCCAGCGACATATGCGATGGCAGGTTAAGCTCCCAGGATTCAATGACCTCGGCAAGATGAGATTCGCCCATACCATGGGTCATGATGGTTTTATGGATAATGACCTCCGCCGGGTATTTTTCTTTTAAAGCAGGAATGATTTGGTTGGTCATGGCCGCTTTCATCTCTGCCGGCACTCCGGGCATGGATACAATTGTTACACCCTCTTTTTCAAACCACATGATGGGGGCTGTCCCGAGCCTGTTGATAAAAACCCGGCTGTTATCAGGCACCAGCCCCTGATGGTGATTGGTTTCGGTCAGGGTCATATTGCGGGAAGCAAAGAAGCTTTTTACGTTATCCAGGGCTTCTTGGTTCATTACCAACGATGTATTGAAATAATTGGCCAAAGATTTTTTGGTGACATCATCTTTCGTAGGGCCCAGGCCACCGGTAATCAGGATGAAAGAAACTTTTTTTATCATGTCATCCAACGCCTGATGTATAGCTTCCTCGGTATCTGAAATGACAACAATTTGAGCCACACTATAGCCGGCATCGTTGAGTTGTTGACCCATCCAGGCAGCATTGGTATTCACAATTTGTCCGATAAGAATTTCATCACCAATGGATATAATCCCGGCTTTTGACTTGCTTTCTATCATCGCATCATTTTTCAGCAAAAGTATAAAACGCCCATCCAACCATGGAACTATTATAATCTTTTTTTTATTTCCGCAGGCTTTTCAATTCATCTAAAACCCGCCGATTTAGCTTTAGTTACCCGGCCAAACAACAATATCAAGCACAAATAAATACAGAATCTACTCATGCTTAAGAATTTATTTTTCGGTAGCAATAATGTGTTTAAAATTAAAACATTTATAATCTGATATCAAAAATGACGTTTGGATTTAAAGATTACATGAATTAATCGAAAAACAGTTAAAAAGGCATGAATTTGTAGCTTTGCCAAAAATATCAAAGAAATGATACAAAATTCAGAATTGATTCTCAATCCCGATGGCAGTGTTTATCACTTACATTTGCTTCCTGAAATGATAGCAGAAACCATCCTGTTGGTTGGAGACCCGGGAAGGGTTTCGGAAATCTCTGCGCATTTCGACCATATTGAATTCCGGACACAAAACCGGGAAATCACAACCCATACAGGAACCTATAAAAACCTGCCTGTAACGGTCATGTCAACAGGTATGGGAACAGATAATATTGATATTGTATTGAATGAGATAGACGCCCTTTTCAATATTGACCTGGAAACGCGCCAGGAAAAGAAATTTAAGAAATCTGCTCGGTTGATACGACTGGGGACTTCCGGTGCTTTACAGGAAGACATTGCCCCGGGCACACTGGTTATGGCCTCTTATGGATTGGGGCTTGACGGCCTGATGAATTTTTATGATGCCGCTGATGTCAGGGAAGAAGCCCTGACTAAGGCCTTTATTGACAGTTCGGACTGGCCCTCAGAACTGGCCCGGCCTTATGCCGTTAAAGCAGCCGATTCTTTACGACAACTATTTCAGGGACAAACTGTTTCCGGGATAACCGTGACGGCACCTGGTTTTTATGGCCCCCAAAACAGGGTTTTACGTGTTCCGCTGGCTTATGCTGACATGACCGACCGCCTGAGTCGTTTTTCCTGGAACGGCTGCCGCGTAGCTAATTTTGAAATGGAAACCTCGGCACTTTACGGCTTAGGAAAAAAACTTGGCCACGAAACCCTGACCATTTGTGCGGTTATTGCTAATCGCAAAACCAAAACTTACCTTTCAGACTATAAACCTCATGTGAGAAATCTGATTGAAATGACCCTGGATACCCTGGTAAAAAATCAATAAGCCGATGTTGGTCAGATAAAAAAAGGGGGAAATGATGGAACAGCCATTAAACGACCGCGAAATAAAAGCTATGATATCATTGCTTGAAGAACCCGATGAGAAGGTTTTTCAGGAGATTATGAAACAAATGATAGTATTGGGACCAGACCTGTTGCCACAGCTGGAAGAAGAATGGGGCCGAACAAACAATCAGCTGCAGCAAGACAGGCTGCTGGCCATCATCAGAAAACTCCACATAGAATCGTTATATCAACAATTGCTGATATGGACATCCTATCATGCCAATGACCTGTGGCGGGGATACCTGACATTTCATGAATTTCTCTATTCCGGCGATTCCGGTAACAAATTGTTTCATCACGTCAACAAAATAAAACGTGACCTGGCTTTTGAAATGCACCCCAATCTTACGGCATTGCAAAAAGTTAAAATATTAAACCATATTTTTTTTGGTGTTCATAAATTTAAAGTTAACCGAAAACCGGAAGCCTTTATCAAAAGTCATTTTTTACCCCCGTTATTTGATACCAAAACCGGAACGCCACATGCGTTAGGATTGCTCTATATGCACCTTGCTCAGGAATTTGGTCTCCCGGTTTATGGCATTGCCCTTCCGGGCCATTTCATTCTTGCCTATATGAAAGCCGATTTTCCGGGTGAAAACGCTTTTAAAAGTGAGACCTTATTTTATATCAATCCGGCGCATAACGGTGTCATCTTTACCCGAAAGGAAATCGAAAAGTTCCTCGAAGGTGAAAATAAGCCTCTGCACCCTTTCTATTTCCGTCCCAACCGTGCACCCTACATTCTGGGAAAAATTATTGACCAACTGATTTCAGGATATGAAAACGAACCAAGTCCTGACTATATTGAGGAGTTGGAATATCTGAAAGAAGCACTCGGAGAATACGCTCAGATACCATAGTTTTTCGACACGATAAAGAATATTCCGATAAAGAAATCAGGAGTAAACGATAAAAATTTGAATGAATCCGGAAGAGGTCTGTGATCCAACACCAAAATATGCAAAAACTTACATATATTTTACATTTTAAAAAATTAATGTAGTTTTGTTAAATATTTTTTCCGAACAAATCTATCTTGGCAATAATATCATTAACCCAATAACATTTACACTTATGATGAATACAGCTATTTTAATTTCTTTTTCAATTTATATCATAGGCATGTTAGCCATTGGCTTTTATTTCTATTACCGAACAAAAAATATTTCCGATTATGTTTTGGGGGGCAGAGGGTTAAATCCGGTTGTGGCCGCATTGTCGGCCGGAGCATCTGACATGAGCGGCTGGTTGTTATTGGGACTTCCCGGATTGATGTACACAACAGGAATTGGCGGAAGTTGGATTGCTATTGGGCTAACCATTGGAGCATTCTTAAACTGGCATTACATTGCACGGCCATTACGTGACTTTACCGAAAAACTTGACGATTCTATCACGATACCAGGATTTTTAGCCAATCGTTTTAACAGCCAGAATTTACGTATTGTGTCCTCGGTCGTGATTCTCATCTTTTATACTTTATATGCCTCCTCAGGGCTGGTTGGCGGAGCCAAACTTTTTGAGGCAACTTTTAACCTTGATTATCAAACCGCTTTAATTGTTGGAACCATTGTTATTGTTTCTTATACTTTCCTTGGTGGATATAATGCGGTTTCGTGGACAGACTTTTTTCAGGGAACCCTTATGATGCTGGCACTCCTCATTGTTCCGTTAGTGGTTATTGACAAATTGGGTGGCATTTCAGAAACCATTGAAGTTATAAAATTGATTAATCCCGACTATGTAAATATCTGGACAGGCACCACTTTTATCGGCATCATATCGCTATTAGCCTGGGGATTAGGATATTTTGGCCAACCACATATCTTAGTTCGGTTTATGTCAATAAACAAAGTGGAGAATGTAAAAACCGCCAAATACGTAGGTATGACCTGGATGATCATTTCGATTGTCGGCTCATTGATGGTTGGTTTTTTTGGAATTGCTTATGTGGCAGCTCACGATATTAATCTGCAAGACAGTGAAAAAATATTTATCACGCTATCTGAGCTGTTGTTAAATCCCTGGATTGCCGGTTTTGTTTTAGCCGCAATTCTGGCCGCCATTATGAGTACGATTGATTCCCAATTGCTGGTATCTTCATCTTGTTTAACCCGCGATATTTATGAAAAAGCGATTAAACAGAATGCCACCGACAAAGAATTGGTTTGGATTGGAAGAGCTACAGTTATTGCTATAGCATTAATTGCCTTCTACATATCTACGGATCAGGATTCAACCGTATTATCGCTGGTAGCTTATGCATGGGCAGGTTTTGGAGCTGCTTTTGGCCCAATCATTATCCTTTCGTTATATAACAAAAATATATCGGCAGGCGGTGCTTGGCAGGAATGATAACCGGAGCCGCTACCGTTCTGATATGGAAGCAATTAAATGGCGGTATATTTGATTTATATGAAATTCTTCCGGGATTTATTTTTGCTTTAATCGCCATTGTTGCGTTCAGCAAACTATTCCCGGTTAAGCAGGAGCAAAAAGACAGGTATCTGAAAATTAAAGAAAACAAATAGTTTTAAACCTGTTTCTGTCCCCGAATGAAATTGAGCAATAATTAGTTGTGACAATCAATTCCATTCCGGCATATCTTTCAACTTTAGTAGTTTCTGTTGTGTATCGTTTAAACATAAAAACAGGCAGCAAGAAGCTATTCAAAAATAAATTTTGAATTGTAAAGCCTCTTCCTAATCAACTATTGAATTAACTCCGTGATTGTCCACGAAATAACGCTGACAGGTTTTTAACGCTGTCGGCTTTCAGCATACCTAAAAGAGTTCAATAAAAGAGGTCTTTTGGACAGCCTCCGGCGCTCATACAACTATTTCGCCTCCTTTCCGGAATTTAGTACATAAAATTTTTTCTTTTAGTATCTAAGATTTGTAACCATCCCATACCCTTTCAAAATCAAACCCTGCGCTTACATAAAAATGCCTTTAACCAATAATGAGCAGAAATATTAACTTTGCAAGAAATTAGAGAACGATATCTTTTTAAAAGTTCTCACCTGTTTCGCAAATTGTAGAATCGACTTGAAAAAATTAAAACCATGGAAAGAGATAACAAAGTATTTGAACTTATTGAGCAGGAGCGGACACGACAGTTGAACGGCATTGAACTGATTGCCTCCGAAAACTTTGTCAGCAATCAGGTTTTGGAAGCTATGGGTTCGGTAATGACCAACAAATATGCCGAAGGCTATCCCGGTAAAAGATACTATGGAGGCTGTCAGGTGGTTGACCAAACCGAGCAACTGGCCATTGACCGGCTCAGGGAACTGTTTGATGCGGAATATGCCAACGTGCAGCCCCACTCCGGAGCCCAGGCCAACATGGCGGTGTTTCTGACAGTTTTAAAACCCGGCGATACCTTTATGGGATTAGACCTTTCGCATGGCGGGCACCTTACGCACGGTTCACCGGTAAATTTTTCCGGAAAACTTTATCGACCTGTAGCCTATGGCCTCAACGAGGAAACCGGATTGATTGATTATGATAAAATGGAAGAAATGGCTTTGGCTGAAAAGCCCAAACTAATCATCGGCGGTGCCAGTGCCTATTCACGTGAATGGGATTATGAACGTATGCGTGCTATTGCCGATAAGGTGGGAGCGCTGTTAATGGTTGACATGGCCCATCCAGCAGGCCTGATTGCCGCCGGATTGCTGAAAAATCCGGTCAAATATGCCCATATTGTTACCTCAACCACACATAAAACCCTGCGCGGTCCGCGGGGCGGTATCATCCTGATGGGCCAGGATTTTGAGAATCCCTGGGGGCTGGCCACCAAAAAAGGAACCATCCGCAAAATGTCAGCCTTGCTGAATTCGGCTGTTTTTCCCGGCACACAAGGGGGCCCGCTGGAACATGTGATTGCTGCCAAAGCTGTTGCTTTTGGCGAAGCCCTTACTCCCGGGTTTAAAACCTACCAACAGCAAGTGCTTCGAAATGCCCAAACCATGGCCAAACACTTTATTAACAAAGGTTATAAAGTTATCTCAGGCGGAACCGACAACCATTCTATGCTGATTGACCTGCGAACCAAATTTCCGGATATTACGGGTAAAGAAGCAGAAAATATCCTGGTAGCAGCGGATATTACCGTCAATAAGAATATGGTTCCCTTCGATTCCAGATCGGCGTTTAAAACTTCCGGCCTGCGGGTTGGAACGCCGGCCATCACGACCCGCGGACTGAAAGAAGAACACATGGAACCCATTGTAGATTTAATAGATGAAGTATTAGCGCATATTGGCGACGAGGCTAAAGTGGCTGCGGTTCGCAGTAAAGTTAACGAAATGATGAAAACATTTCCCCACTTTGCTTCTTAGCCGGCATATCTGACCATGAAACAGGCTGTTCCGACAGCCTGTTTTTTCTTTTTGCTTCCCCGTTCATATTCTGAACATTAGAACTAAACCCATGAATTTCCTTTTTTTAGAAAGTTACAATTCATGAAAATTCCCTATTTTTACGAATAAAATGTTTGCTAGTAAACCCAAATACTTTATGTCAGTTAATTTTACAGCAAAGCGTTTCAAAACCTGATACCTATGAAAAAACTTTACATTGTCAGGCATGCCAAATCGTCATGGGAACATCCGGAGTTGCCGGACGAGCAACGCCCCTTGATTGAAAAAGGCTTACGACGTACTAAAAGGATTAATGACTATTTCATCGAACATGGAATAGTAGTGGATTTAATTATATCCAGTCCGGCTGTACGGGCATTTGAGACTGCTAAAATTGTAGGTAAAGCCCTGAAACATAAAGAAAAAGAAATCAAAATCGACAGCCTGCTTTATGCGGCAGACGCGAACCGGTTGTTCAATCTTTTTTACGACCTGCCTGCAGGCGTTGATTCCCTGATGATTGTTGGACATAATCCTACATTAACTAATTTTGCCAATCATTTCATTGTTCCCAAAATCGATTCTCTCCCCACGTCCGGGGTGGTTTGTATCGAATTTAAGGTGGATAAATGGGAAGAAATCAGCTCCCTCAATGGCACATTAAAATTTTTTATCACGCCAAAAATGTTGAAGGAGCAGGCAAAACGAAAATAAAAAGGGACAAGACTAAATATGATAGAACTTGATGATGATAAACTTATCAACCGGGAGATAAGCTGGCTGCAATTTAACGAACGTGTACTTCAGGAAGCTTTGGATGAATCCAACCCGCTGCTTGAAAGGGTATCATTCATGGGAATTTTTTCCAACAACCGGGATGAGTTTTTCAGGGTTCGGATAGCTACGCTGCGGCGCATGGTTAAAGTTTATGAGGATGAAGAAAAAGACCCGACAGTAATACAAAAAGTATTAACCGAGGTGGACCGTATTGTAAAAGAGCAGGAACAATCATTTACCTGGGCCTACCGCAAACTTGTTCTTGCCCTTTACAGGGAAAATATTGTCCTGCTCAACGAACACCAACTCACCGAAGAACAAGGTAAAATCGTCAGAAAACATTTTCGGGAAAAAGTAAGGCCTTACCTCTTTCCCATTATGCTCGACCTGCTGGAAAAAACATCCATGCTCAAAGACCGCTCTATCTATCTGGCCATTGATATGGAAAAAAGTACCACACAGGAAAAAGATTATGCACTGGTAAAAGTACCTTCTAAAATACATTCACGGTTTTTGAATTACCCAACGAGCTGGGTCGTCATTACATCATTCTTTTAGATGATGTTATTCGCTATTGCCTCGATGATGTTTTTGGTGTTTTTGGTTTTGATCGTTTTAAAGCCTACACTATTAAGTTTACACGCGATGCGGAACTGGATGTGGATTATGACGTTTCCAAAAGTTTTCTTGAAGCCATGGCCGAAAGCCTAAAAAAACGTAAACAAGGGGTTCCTGTCAGGTTTGTTTACGATGAAACCATGCCCCGTAAACTGCTGAAAAAACTTCTAAAAACGCTTGAAATCAAAGAAGAAGATTCTATCCGGCCCGGCGGACGTTATCACAACTTCAAGGATTTTATGGATTTTCCTAAATTCAAAAAACCACATCTCTACCACAAACCCATGCCGCCTTTGTTCCATCCTGATTTACCTATTAACCAAAGTGTTTTTGAGACCGTTCGTAAAAAAGATATTATGCTTCATTATCCTTACCAGTCGTTTCAGCACATCATTGACTGGCTAAGAGAGGCCTCCATTGACCCAAAAGTAAGCGTCATAAAAATGACCTTTTATCGCACGGCACGATATTCCAATGTAGTGAATGCCCTTATTAATGCCGCGCGCAGCGGAAAAGCTGTCACAGTTTTCATGGAATTACAGGCTCGTTTTGATGAAGAAGCCAACATTCAGTTAACCCAGAAATTTACCGAAGAAGGCGTTAAAGTAATTCAGGCCATTCCGGGTTTTAAGGTACACAGCAAACTCATTTTAATTCGCCGAAGGGAAAACAGCGGTTACCGCTTTTATACGAACATCAGCACAGGAAATTTCAATGAATCCACGGCGAAAATCTATGCCGATGACGCCATTCTGACCTCCCGCCAGGATATCGCTGCTGATGTGGAACGAATTTTTCAGCTTTTGAAGAACGTTATGCCCTGCCAAAACTGAATAAGCTGGTTATATCCCCTTTTTATATGCGCCAGTTTAATATGGATTTAATTGATAATGAAATCCAAAATGCAAAACAAGGACGTGAAGCCTGGATGTTAATTAAACTCAACAACCTGACCGACAAAGCTATTGCCCAAAAACTCTATGAAGCTTCGCAAGCCGGTGTGAAAATTACCCTTATCATCAGAGGTATCTGTGTTGTAGTGGCCGGAATTGAGGGTTTGAGCGATAACATCGAAGCCTTTAGTATTGTAGATCGATATCTGGAACACTCCCGTGTAATTGTTTTTGCCAACAACGGAGACCCCAAATTTTTTATCACCTCAGCAGACTGGATGCCACGCAATTTTGACCACCGTATTGAGACAACCATGCCCGTAGAGGACGATTCTCTTAAACAAGAGCTTATGGATATGTTGCAAATTCAGATTCGTGACAACACCAAAGCCCGACATCTGATGAAAGACCGGTTTAACCAATACCGCCGACTTCACAATGACGAAAAGGTGCAATCGCAGGTAGAAATATATCATTATTTAAAAAACAAACATTATGCATCTGACGATGCTGTATTAAAAGAAGACGATTAGGATGATACTGGCTTCTATTGATATTGGTTCCAACGCTGTCAGGCTGCTGATAGCAGACGTAAAAAACAAGCAGGGAACCGTTCAGCTAACCAAGCAAAACCTTATCCGTATTCCCATACGGCTGGGTCAGGATGTATATTCAAATGGGTATGTCAGCAAAGCACGCACCAATCGTTTTATCGACACCATGAAAGCCTTCCGCCTTCTGATGGACGTATATAGTATTAAGGCCTATGACGCCTGTGCTACAGCTGCTATCCGCGAAGCCTCCAACGGGCAGGAAATACTGAAGCGTACCCATCAGGAAGCCGGCATCGAAATTCGTGAAATTGATGGCATTGAAGAGGCGGAAATCATCCGGAAAACAAGCCGCGTTCCGGAAGAGCGTGACTTTGACCTGACTTTATTTGTAGATGTCGGCGGGGGTAGCACCGAACTATCCATGACTTCAAGGTCGAAACTGTTGAAACAACAATCCTTTCCTATTGGAACACTGAAAATTCTTAACAATAAGGTTACCCCGGAACATTGGCAGGAACTTTCGGATTGGTTACATCATTTTGAAGCCCACTTTGGTCGGATTCATGTGATTGGCTCTGGCGGAAACATCAATAAATTAACCAAACTTTTTGGCCGCCCCAACGAACACATCACCATCCGCAATAATCTGAAATACGGCTATGAACAGATGAAAACAATGTCGGTTGAGGAACGTATGGAAGTCTTTAACCTGCGGGCTGACCGGGCAGATGTTATCGTCCCTGCCGCCAAAATTTTCCTGACTATCATGGACAAAATTCAATCCGATTTGGTACTTGCCCCACGTATTGGTGTTGCCGACGGATTAATATATCAGTTATATGAAAAATTAAATACTAAAAACCATGCTTCCTGATAAAGAACAAGCCTTAGAATTATTGCAAAAATACATCAAAAGTCCTAACATGTATAAGCACAGCATCGCCTCAGGAGCCGTGATGGCCAGGGTGGCACGCCATCTGGGCTACGACACCCACAAATGGTACATCACCGGGCTGCTCCATGACCTGGATGCGGAAATCACATCCGACAATCCCCATGAACATGGTTTGAAAACCGCTGCCATCCTGAGAGACTTAGGGGTTGATGAGGATGTGATTGATGCCATCATTGTTCATAATGACATGGCGTCCGACCGGCCCCGCACCAAAGAATTCCATCATGCGTTGGCAGCCTGTGAAACCATTACCGGCATGATTACGGCTACAACGCTGGTTTATCCCGACAAAAAAATCACCAGCGTTAAACCCAAATCTGTAAAAAAACGCATGAAAGACAAATCATTTGCCGCCTCTGTCAGACGTGAGAACATTATGGAATGTGAAAAAATCGGAATTCCGCTTGACGAATTTATCGTCCTCGCTATGGAAGGAATGAAAACTGTGCAGGAAGAACTGGGATTATAACTATCTTTGTGTCATGGTAAAAAAAATATTCAGTAACAACCGGTTATTACTTTTCCTCATACTATTTTTTTGGCCTGGATACTCTTTTTGGATGATTATAACCTGTTCAGGAGGTTGGAGGCCCGCAAAGAAATCCGGACACTGGAAGCCAAAAAAGCTTACTATCAAAACGAAATCAAGCTGACAGCCTTCTGTTAGAATCACTGACCCGAAATCCGGACAGCCTGGAACGCCTTGCCCGCGAACGATACATGATGAAAAAAGACCATGAAGAAATTTTTATTGTCGTAAAGGAATCTCCGGAAGATTAAACCGGATCCACATCTACGGCAATAAAAATAGACTTATTTCCTGTTCGATTTTTAAACGCCTCAATTTCCTTTAAAATCTTTTGCTTTGATTGTCCCAACGCTTTATCAGAAGGCAACTTTAGCAGAATATGTTTGATGTAACGGTTTCTGACCCTTGCCACTAAAGGATATTCAGGACCTAACACCATTTTGCCAAAATGTTTTCTCAACTGACGGGCCAGCACATCGGCGCCTTCATCCACTTTCCGGCTTTGTTTGTGTTTCAAGTCAATCCGAATCATTCGGTAGAAAGGCGGATAACGAAACTTATATCTTTCAAGTTTCTGCGATTCAAACATATCCTCATAATTATTCTCTATCACATATTGAATGGCCTCGTGAGAGGGGTTGCGGGTTTGAATAATCACCTGCCCCCGATTGTCTTTGCGCCCGGAGCGCCCGCTCACCTGCGCCATAAGCTGAAAGCCCCGTTCCAGCGCTCTGAAGTCCGGATACGTCAGAAAACTATCGGCATCGACAATGCCGACCAGGCTGACATGATTAAAATCAAGCCCCTTGGTAACCATTTGTGTACCCACCAACACATCAATTTTTCCGGCTTCAAAATCATGAATAATCTGCTGATGGCCATGCTTCTTCCGTGACGTATCCAGGTCAAGCCTTTTAACCACCTTATCGGGATACATCATGGACAATTCCTCTTCAATTTGCTGGGTGCCATATCCTTTCATGAATATCTCCGGACTGCCGCATTCAGGACATTTTTCCGGCACCGGCTCGGTGTAACCACAGTAGTGACATAGCATCATGTTTTGTGTTTTGTGATAGGTCAGGGTCACATCACAAAATTTACACTCCGGCATCCAGTGACACACCTGACACTCCAGCCTGAGAGAAAAACCCCGCCGGTTCTGAAACAAAATAACCTGTTTTTTATCCGCAAAAGCTTTCTCCATAGCCGTAATCAGTGGTTCAGAAAAAACTGACGGCATCCTGTCGCGCTTTTTTTCTTCCTGAATATTCACTACATGTATTTCGGGAAGAGCCAGATTCCCATAGCGTTCCTTCAGCGGGATATAACCAAACTTCTGCCCCATGGCATGAAAATAGGTTTCTATTGAGGGGGTGGCTGTTCCCAGCAATACTTTGGCTTGGTGTTGTGTTGCCAGATATATCGCAGCATCGCGACCATTATAGCGTGGGGCAGGGTCCTGTTGTTTATAGGAAGTGTCATGTTCTTCATCCACAATCACCAGCCCCAGATGTCTGAATGGCAAAAAATAGCAGAGCGCGCACCAATAATCACCTGAAATTTAGCGTCCTTGTGCGGATGAAAAGCCAACACCTCATTCCAGATCTCCACCCGTTCGTAAAGGTTATATTTGGAATGATAAACGCCTGCTTTCTCGCCAAAATAACGGGTCAGACGCGAAATAACCTGAGTCGTCAAGGCAATTTCGGGGAGTAAATACAATACCTGCTTGCCTTCCATCAGGGTTTGAGCAATCAGTTTGATATACAGTTCCGTTTTCCCGCTGCCGGTTACGCCGTGCAGCAGGCTGACCTGCTTTTCCTGAAAACTGGCCATGATGGCATCCCAGGCAGTTTGTTGTGCCGGCGATAGCGTTATTGAATCAACCGAATCAGTAGCTTTTTTATAGGCCAGACGGCTTTCGGTCATTTTTTGAACTTCAAGAACCCCCTTTTTTCCAGGGCCTGCACTTGCGAAGCTGCTGCACCACTTTCTTTTAGCAGAATGGTTTGCCTTATGTTTAAATCCGGATTGGGGCTGTAGAAATCGCTAAGCCGGATGTAGGTCATCAACAACTCCAGTTGTTTGTAGGCTTTTTTTTCCAATTGGTTAAAAAGCGCTGACAGGGCTTTTTCATCGTGATAAGCAGAGGCCAGTCGCACATAAATAACCGAACGCGGCTTATAAACATCTTCAATTTCTTCCTGAAGGATAATCACCCGTTTTTCCAAAAGATTTTTCACCAACGAAACCGTTCGTTTCATCCCGGTAAGTTCCGACAGTTCTGTCAAAGTCATAATCTCACGATGGCCAAGAGCTTCTGCCACGAGGTATTCTTTTTCATTCAACACCGACAAATCACCATCAAAATCAGGATGCAAAACCAGTTTGGTCTCACTGGCCAGTTTAAGGCCTGAAGGCAGGGCTGCATTCATAACTTCACCGGCATAACACATGTAATAGTCTTTCATCCAATTCCAAAAAGCAAGTTGTTTCTCAAGAACAACAGGTTTTTCATCAACAATGGAAAGAATATATTTTGGCTGATATTGTTTCGGAATGCGGGTATGTACCTCCGTGATGAGTCCGGTGTAGATTTTTTTCTTTCCAAACTGCACCACAACCCTGACACCTATCCGAACAGCCTTCATCAGACTGAACGATACCCTGTAGGTAAATGTCCCTTTCACCGGCAAGGGCAACAACACTTCCACAAAAGCTATTTCAGGTGAATCTGTTTGCATCTGAAAAACAAAAATACAGAAAAGTGAAGCATGACGGAGCATTCATTTCGGGAGTTATAAACCGGATATGGTTTTAATTGAAAATGTTACTTTTGCAGGCTGATTTGAGAACCATGAATTCTATGAACCTGAAAAAAGAAATCGAACGCCGGAGGACTTTTGCTATCATCAGCCATCCCGATGCCGGAAAAACAACCCTGACAGAAAAGTTACTGTTGTTTGGGGGCGCCATTCAGGTAGCCGGTGCTGTTAAAAACAATAAAATACAGAAAACAG
>LZCG01000018.1_pt1 | contig 28792 bp, 31 predicted proteins | sample 768541 | NCBI WGS metagenome assembly LZCG01 (sample SAMN05200874, study PRJNA324366) | oil field metagenome | isolation source: sample BH-FW-1 from oil reservoir | place: India: Bombay High | collected 2015-07-11
GTTGGACTATCCGGTGATTGTTTTTAAAAGGAATGTAAACATTAAAAAAAATTATTATGCCCAAAGTAACTTTTGAAGAATTATTGGATGCAGGTGTACATTTTGGGCACCTGAAAAGAAAATGGAATCCAAACATGGCTCCCTATATTTTTATGGAGCGAAACGGTATTCATGTTATCGACCTTTACAAAACCCAGGCAAAAATGGAAGAGGCTGCTAATGCCTTGAAGCAAATTGCCCGTTCAGGAAAGAAAATATTGTTTGTCGCTACCAAAAAACAAGCACAGGAAATTGTGAAAGAAAAGGTAAAACCATCCGGAATGCCTTATGTCACTTTCCGCTGGCCGGGGGGTATGCTGACAAATTTTGCTACTATCCGCAAAGCCGTTAAAAAAATGGGGATCATTGATAAACTAATGAAAAACCCCAATTCCTTCGATAACCTTTCAAAAAGAGAGCGTCTTCAAATTCAACGCGAGCGGGCCAAATTGGAAATTCAGTTTGGTAGTATTGCTGATTTGAACAAATTGCCGTCGGCTCTTTTTATTGTGGATATCAATAAAGAACACATTGCCGTAAAAGAAGCCCGGAAACTGAACATTCCTACTTTTGCAATGGTTGATACAAATTCAGACCCCAATCTGGTGGATTTTCCAATTCCGGCAAATGATGATGCTTCAAAATCTATTTCACTTGTTATCGACTTTATGGTTCGTGCTATTGAAGAGGGGCTGATGGAGCGTAAATCAGAAAAAGAGGAACAAACCCGAAAAGAAAAAGAAGCTAAGGCAAAGGAACAGGCTAAAGCTGAAAAAGTAGCCGAAGCCCGCCCTGAGCAGGAGGAAACGGTCGGGAAGTCTGGTGAAACACCTGAAAAAGAGGGAGACACTGAAAAGAAAGTGGTTTCCAGGAAAAAATAATCAAAACAAATTTCAAAAAGAATCAGACCATGGCAAAAATTAGTGCTAAAGAGGTAAATAAACTTCGCCAGATGACTGGTGTAGGTATGATGGATTGTAAAAAAGCTCTCGAAGAAGCTGAGGGCGATTTTGACAACGCTATCGAAATCCTGCGTAAAAAAGGTCAGAAACTGGCTAATAAACGTGCCGATAAGGACACCAATGAAGGTATTGTTTTGGCACAAAGTTCTGAAGATCGTACCTATGGGGCTATCTTTATGTTAAATTGTGAAACGGATTTTGTGGCTAAGAATGGCGATTTTGTCAACTTTGCCAAAAAACTGATGGCTGTGGCCATTGCCGAGAAACCAACAGACCTGGAAGCCTTCAAAAAATAAATCTTGATGGACGCACGGTTGACGAACATGTGACAGAAATGGTTGGTAAAACCGGTGAGAAATTGGTTTTAAGCAATTATGGCTTTCTCGAAGGTGATTTGGTGGTGTCCTACATTCATCATGGTAATCGGTTGGCTTCGTTGGTGAAAGCAAACAAAAGCGGTAATGCTGAAATTGAGGAAGCAGTTTACAATGTGGCGATGCAGGTTGCTGCCATGGCACCAGCCGGCGTGGATGAAAATGATGTGCCTGACGAAGTGAAGGAAAAAGAGCTTGAATTGGGTCGTGAACAGGCCCGTCAGGAAGGAAAACCTGATAAGATTTTAGATAAAATCGCGCAGGGAAAACTGAATAAGTTTTTGAACGAAAATACATTGCTGAATCAGGAATATATTAAAGAAGCAAAAACATCGGTTCGTCAATATTTGTCAAATATTGATAAAGAATTGACGATTGTTGAATTCAAACGTTTTGCGCTGGGCGAATAATTTTTTACAATATTCTAAATATAAAGGGATGGTGAAAGCCATTCCTTTTTTTGATGCCTGCATTTATTGGTTGAATTTCAAATTTACAAATTACTTTCTTAACAGCACTACCTGCGGCATGTACTATTAGACGCTTGGTAACCTGGCGTTCTATCATTCTGATATTGGACGGGCAAGCTCTTTGTCGGGTTATGATTTATGCGTTGGCCTTTTAAACGACCTGCCAATGTGGCTGGCTGCGAAGCGTTGGCTTTTTAAAACGTCCATTATTGAATGATGATTCTTCTTGCAGTTAAAGATTTGTCATTTTGAATTTTCACGATGTAGAGTCCGGGAGTTAGTTTTTTGATGTCAAGTTGTGTTGAATGAATCACGGCTTTTGATTTTAATACGGTTTTTCCTTGCATGTTGATGATTTCAATTTTTGAATTTTTTGTATTATAATTTTGAGAAAAGTCAAAGTTTAATACTGAGTTTGCAGGGTTGGGATAAATTTTTATGTCAGCTTTTTCCGGTACGTTATCACCAATATTAACCGTTGTATCCGATATACCAAACACCCAAAAGTTTTGCCGTGAACCATAAACAAAGTTTGAACAATTAACATTACCCGAGGGACTGAAAAACATTTCCCCTGCCACAGCATATTTGTAATCGCTGTGTTTTACAACGCCATAAACACGTTCTGTTGCATGGCCGCCAATACATTGCTGCCAGAGTAGATTTCCTATACTATCAACCTTAAATATCCAGATAGAAGGATGTTCAGGGCTGTTAGACGGGTTTCCTATAACATCGCCATTAAAAGAATGAGTGTTTGAAAATACTATAAATCCACCATCTGAACATTGAAAAATTCTTTTTGGAGATTCCCCATTAGAGCCTCCATAGCATTTTTGCCAGAGAATGGTTCCCGTATAATCAATTTTTATTAACCACACATCATGATCACCATGCCAACCCGAACCAACAAGGTCACCATCATTCGAGCCACCAATACCTGCAATCAGATAACCATTTTCAACTTCCAATAATTTGTTGACGGCTTCAGGGCCGCTCCCACCGTAACATTGGTGCCATTCAGGATTGCCAACACTATCCATCTTAAAAACGATTGCATCAGCGCCGCCGGGAGCCGAATAAACAATACAATTAACATTACCACCAATGCCATTTGGTGTTCCGTACAAACCTGCCAGATAACCGCCATCACTGGTTTGTATAATGCCATTGATAAACTCAAACTCGGATGAGCCGATGGATTGGTCCCATTGCGTATTTCCGGCACTATCCAGTTTAATTACCCAACCATCATACCCGCCATGCCAATTCGTTATGTCGCCACCTTCTGAATCAATCTGCGCTGTGGCAATCACTCCGCCGTCGGCAGTGGCTTCGCCATATTGGTCACCACCCAATATGCCTATGTTGTTGCCCAGTGTTCTTTCCCATATGATATTGCCCAGAGTATCGATTTTTGCTACCCATAAATTGTAATCATCAGGATAAGGCTCGGAAATAGTTCCTCCAATTAAATAGTAAAAAGAGCTACCTATGGCTTTTACCATCCTTAAGCCATGAGCGTGTTCATAGCATTTCTGCCAAATAAGGTTTCCTGAATCATCGATCTTTAATAACCATCCGCCACCATTACCATTTTCAAAACATTCAACCTGACCACCACCTGAACCGGCTATACCTGTTACCAGATATCCACCATCTGTTTCTGCAATATCATAACCCCAATCAGATGCCATGCTACCATAACTCTGCTGCCATTCGATTTGGAATTGCCCAAAGGATATAAAATGGAACAGCAATAGGGGAGTTAGAATAGTTATCAATTTTTTCATTTTTCCCTCCTTTTTGTTATGGCAAGCTCTCCCTGCGTATGCCACAGGGAGAGATGTCAATCCCAAATTTATTTTCTAATTACTATTTTACCTGACTGACTAAAACCTGCCAGCTTAATTGTATAAATATACACACCAGGCTTAACCTTTCGGGTATCCCACAGTTTTTGGCCTTGTTTACCATTCACCTCAAGTACTTCAATGACAGCCCCTGTTGCATTGGTTATAGTAATGATAGCTTCTGTTTCGTCACCGGGTAGGGTATAGTCAAATGCTGCCCATTGTTTTGCAGGGTTGGGCTTAACCGAAATATTTAAGCCATAAGCCTGCCAAGTACATTTGGATTGATGGTGTTACTGCTTTTATATCCAGCTGAGCCATCTGCATCAGGGCAATCATCGAAATATTCTTCGTAAACACCTTCGAGTATGCTTTTTGCCTGGGCCCTTGCCACACCTTTACTGTTATTGGCAATAAAAATGATGTTGGCTTTTTCGGTGCTATCCAACTGGAAGGTGTTCCTGCCTTCCTGGTATAAAGTCTGGTGCAGGCTCAACATATCCATGTAGTAGTTGTGTTCAGTTAGTTCATTGCCTTCAAGCTGGTAAAGTTGCGGCAACATATTGGCCAAAGCAAGGGCATCCGCAAAATTGTCTTCGCTGATGTAGATTGCAATAATCTGCCTGTCGGAGGTTATTCCACCCAGATTGTCAAGCCAGTTTCTCAGTTCAACATTATCGGTAACCGTATCATTCAGGTTGCTGCGGATAATATCGTGCGCTGCACGGGTATAGGCATGTTTATAGCCTGCCATTTGTTGTTGTAAAGCTGTTTTGTAGGTAGTGCCTTCGGCTAATTGCTTCAACAAGTCTATCATATATTCCGGTAGTGGTTCTTCCTTGTTTTCCAGATAGCTAATCAAAGTATCCTTTTTGAGTTCATCAGGGTTGGCAGCAAGAATGTCAAAAAGGGCTGATTCGGTGAATACATCTGTTTTATCGGCAGCTTTTTTTAATACTTCAAGCGATAAGTGCGGTGAATCGCCGAGAAGTTGGGCACGAAGCTCCCACATATCTTCAGGCTGGGCAGTTTGGATGTCAAGCTTTTCAGCCTCGGTATCGCCACCATCAACATAGCTGTCATAGAGTGTTTTTACGCTGTTGTAGTCTGTTAAATTATCATAATAATCCTGTTCTGTATCTGCTTTTTGCTGGGCAGTTAAAACAAGTTTTAATTCTGAGCTACCACCATAATGCGAGGGGCAATTGTTGATAACATTTCTCCCGACTTTCGCAACGTGATAAATCTTATCGTCGTCGGGTATTTCATTGTTTTGGTTTTGATTATAGTAATAACTCACCAAATGCTCGCCACCATTGTAAAAGTGCCAGGTGGCCCCATTTTGGGTAAAAGTATTTCCGGCAGTATAATCATCATTACCCTGTTCAGATTGAATGCCGGATCGCTTATTTAAACCATAATCATCCACAAAAAAATCAGCGTAGTTATTGCTGTTTTGATTACAGTAATATACCAATCCTTCATAATAATAATCATCTCTCCAGTTTTTACCATCCGAAAAATTAGCATAACTTAAACCATCGAAAGTGTTTTTATATACTTTGTTTACGGCTTCTGAGTTGTTGATCACAATACCGAAATAATTACCTGGCGAATTACCTTGCGGGCCTACGGAATACTTACTAAAATTGTTTTCCTCAAAAGCAAATCCGGTTACATCATCTGAGTAGATTCCTGCCCCACAATTCCCCAAGTAGCCAATTTCGAAATCTGAAAACAATACGCTTGCGTTATTCATTTCACGGGTTTTAACTCCGTACGCATTGTCAATAAAATCAGCCCTGTTTATATTGAATGCAACTATACTGCCCCCATCATTTACTGCGTTTATCGCACTATAGAACCCTGTAAAGGTACTTCGGTTGTAATCTTCCTCAGGGCATGGCGTTTGTTGTGAGTTGCAAATTGCTTTAACACCAAATTTAGCGTCGTATCCTGCAATGGCATGATTCCATGTTGAGACACCATCCACGTTTTCTGCAAGGCTAAAATCACAGCCTTGAAAATCAATTCCTTTTACATGAGCCAGGTCAACATGTTTGTAAAATGTTTCATCTCCCAAATAATCTTCTGTTATTTCGAAGGTACAATTTTTAAAATTGCTGTTGTAATCCATTTCCTGAGTTGTGTCATATGGATTGTAATTATTGTAATGTAGTGCATGGATTGATTTTGCATTGTTTCTGAATATGGCATCAGTAGCATGTACTATGCCACCGGTTGTTGAGTAGTCGCCCGGTTCCCACAGGTCAACGGCAACTATAGCGTTTTCTATGGTGGCACCGTTTATCAGTTTAAGGTAGCCCTGTTGATAATTTCCGTTTGCATCGGGGTATTGGTGGGCTGTTTCATCACCCCAAACCTGGATGCCTTGCCAGGGTATGGTGTCCAAATTAGTTAAGGTTCCACCATCAATGACTGATTTTCCACCGGGTTCAATATGAAAAAAGGAGTTTTCAGAAAATTGCAATTCGGATTTAAGCGTAAGTGTACCTTCCGGTTTTACTTGTAAACCAGCTGAATCCGAATTCAAAAAGAATTTACTGTCTCCTTCAAACGTTAACGATATACCTGGATCAATCGTCAGTTCTCCACCGATGAGATAATTCCTGCTATCGATTGTTTGTGAGTTTTCTACATGGCCTGCAAGCCCTGATAACATAAGTAGGTCTTCATTAAATTTAATATCAATTATATTTTGAGGTGATTCACAATAGAAACTATGGACATAAGCGGGATCAAAAAACCCCGTCTCAGTCCAAGAATCCATATCATTAGCATAATCAAAGGCTTCTTCCATTTGTACAAAACCATCTCCATCCAAATCCGGATTGTAATCACCCGGATGATCATCAAAGTAATCATCAAATGGGAAGGAACCTGCTTCATAGCCACTTGGTGTCCATGGCTCATTGATTAATGGATAATAACCTCTTGCTGCGGCAGTCCAATAAAACGTAAATTCTGAATATTTTCCTCCTGTAATATAATATTCAGGGTAAGAAGATGTTGTAGTATCAGTAACTGATTGAATAGATCGGTTTTTGCAACTTATATTATAATTATTGTAATCGGATAATTCATTTACGAATCCTCCGATTTGGCAAGGCTGAAACAAAGCATGATTTGGGCACAATTTACATTCTCAAGATATTCTGCCATTTCAAAATCGGCAAGGTCCTCTCCGGGTAATAACAAGTAAGAGCATGAATCATTAATGTCATAGTACCCGTGATCGTCCACAAAAATAAACAATTGATCTTCTGGCCCTAATTCTGGTATTTCAGGTGAAGTGTTTGTTTCGCCAGACATTTCCCGGAAAGTGTGGTGAATACTTGTTTTATAGGCATCAAAGTCAATGTCATCATGAATGTCGCCATCGAAATCTTCACCAAAAGTGCTATAACCATTTACATAATGCACAAAAATATTATCTTTCGTATATCCGTAAACATCCAGCAAAGTGCAGTAAATAGCTGATATGTCGTTCCAGCACAAATCCTCATCCGAGCCATTAATTATAACAGCATATAGATTGGAATCAGGTTCGGGAGTGTTAATTACTGCATCCGGGTTTTCCGGTAAATCAGTACGTGAGGGCCGGGGCATTTCCGATAAAGTTATATAATCGGTTTCCCAATTCACGGGAAAAAAATCTTGATTAACTTCCTGATAGTCTCCGTTGGATGCATCAACTAAGATATATCGACATGGATGGGCCCAGTTAGCTAACGGCAGGTCATCAATAAAAAACACCCAATTGGATGCATAAGGTATCTGTACGGTTTTATTGTTTTCGAGCATGATAGGATTCTGGCCCGAATTTGCCTGCTCCATCATAAAAACATCGACTTCATCAAGTTCTCCGACAAGCACCTGATTAAGTATAAGATCCTGGGCTTGCTCGGCTGAAAACTGCGCGTTCGAAGTAATGGCGCATAAGCAAATGATTGCCATTACTATAAAATTTCTTACTTTTGTCATTGTTAAGTACTCCGTAATTTAATTTAGTTTAATTAATTTAATAGTTCGGCGGATTTTTCCGTTTACCTTCAGGTAAACGATATAGGGGCCGGGCTTGCAGCTATTTCCGGATTCGTCAAGTCCGTTCCATTTTATTTTAATAATTGGACCTCCTTTCTGAAATTTATTGGTTAATTTCCTGATGAAGCGTCCCTTAAGATTGTAGACAACCAACTCCGCCTGTGCCGGTTTTTTTAGATTTATTTCGAATGTTGTTTCCCGTTTAAACGGATTGGGATAGCAAGTCAATGTATTATTCCGGTTCGCATTTTCCGGATATTCCTGAATATTGAGAGGTTCCGGTACAAAATTCCCGTCACCGTCATTAAACAAAATAGTAAGGTTAGCCGGTAATGGAGCATAAAGTGTACGAACTATAACAATATCATTATACCCATTCCCGTCCATATCTTCACAGTGTATATTCCTCCAGCCTTCCCCATAATTTTCAAGAGGGATAAACTGAGGTTGGCCGGCTAATGTGTTATTTCCCTCATTATAGATAAGATATATTCCACCAATGGTATCAGGGAAGAGGGGAAAATGGGATAAAAAACAATATCCGGTAAATCATTATTATTCATATCCGTGGTTATAAACTTATTTCCGGCAGGTTCAATATTGTATTCTTCATGTTCGGTAAAAGCATTGTTTCCTGTATTTTCGAAAATAGAAAAAGCAGCTTTTCCATCAGTAAGCGCAATAATGTCATTATCTCCATCGAGGTCAAAGTCAGTAATGCGCGCTCTGGTTTCATGCTCAGTAAGCAACTGTGATTCAAATCCTTCTTCAAAGCTATAGTGAATTTCAACCTTCGAACCACAAACCACAATATCTTCCCTTCCATTGCCATTTAAGTCGCCACAGGCAATATCTGTAGGGTATGAATCTTCTATTTCATAATATTCCGGGGCGGAGAAACCTCCTAAACCGTCATTGTATATAACACCCCAGAACTGGCCGTTGTTAGAGGCAAATGCTATATCATTGAAATTATCATTGTTAATATCTCCACTGCAAAAATAATGAACAGGATAATCATGTTGTATCAAAAATGATTTTATACTGTCAAATTGAAACAATCCGTAATTATATATTACGCCAATATAAACTGTGTATGGGTCTGCTGTAACATATCCACTAAATATATCTAAATATTCATTAGCATCGAAATGATCACAATGTATGTAAGGAAAGCCATTATTTACAAACAATGAATCTAAAATTTGAAAGTATCCATTACCTGCATTTTCTAATACTGAAAATCCACCCCAATTTACCTGTGATGAAAATTTATGTCCAACAAAAATATCATTATCGCCATCCATATCAATATCACCTGCTGTAACACTCCACGCAGCGATTGGTACAGAGTACTGGCTTTTATTATCTCCAGTAGTAAAAGCTATTAACAACAATGAAACTAAAATTAGTAAACTGCGGTTGAAAATTACTGAAGTTTTCATAGTTTGAGAGTTTTATGAATTCTACTTTATGTGCCATAGTAACGATTTCTTTCAGTTTAATCTTTCAGATTATTGTAGTTTTACAAGATACAAAGATTTATTGTATTGGATACTAATATTCTCTTTCTTTTTTTCTTTTTGTGCGTCAGCCCGATTTAAGCTCTTTTGGTTTCTTCTGCGTTTGGCTTTAGTGTCGGTAAAACCGAAAGTGCTTTTGCTGAACCCATGTTCCCGAACAAATTGTCTCTGAGTCATCGTACCGTTCTCCCATCTTCGGATCAGGGTATACATCTGTTCTTTGGTATATTTCTTTTTTTGCATACGGCAAAACTAACATGACCGGCATCGCTAAACAAGACGGGGTTGCTAGAGGGGATACAATTAATTCCATATCCGCCAATTCTTTAGTCACTCGTTTGGCTTTCTGATTTATGCTATCAATACGTAATGATTCCATAACAATCAGTTTTTATCAAGGGACGAAATTCTGAACTTCTTTGGGCCTTTTTGTTCTATTGTAGAAAACAACACCGGTGCCCATAGCAAAGTCGCAATTTGCTCTGATGTAAGCGGCATTATTTCCTGGTGTAGATTTATGTGTTGCACTACCTGCTGTCAGAAATTTTTGAATATTCAATTATCTTTGTGAAAAATTGGAATATGGAATTTTATAAAAGCTTACCGGTAATTTCTGAACAGGAACCCCAACAGCGCATTGGTCATTTTATCAATACGCCGGTTGCTGCTGAGGACAGGAAAAGAATCCTGCAACAGCTCATTACGTTTATCGATCTGACTACGCTCAATGGAGATGACACTGAACAACGGGTGATTAGCTTATGCGAAAAAGCCCTGAAAATTTTACCCCGCGTGGCCGCAGTTTGTGTGTATCCCAATTTTGCCAAAACCGTCCGCAAACAGTTGGAGCCATCGGCTGTGAAAACGGCTGTCGTGGCTACAGGGTTTCCCTCCGGCCAGACTTTTTCGGCCATCAGGAAAGCCGAAGCGGTTATCGCCGTGCACGAAGGAGCCGAAGAAGTGGATATGGTTATCCAGCGCGGCACTTTCCTGGCGGGTGATTTTGAAACTGTATTTAACGATATTCAGGAAATTAAAGCTTTGTGTGGTGAAGCCCGCCTTAAAGTGATTCTTGAAACCGGCGAACTGCAAACCCCTGAGAATATAAAGAATGCAGCTGCGCTTGCCATTGAAGCCGGTGCGGATTTTATTAAGACCTCCACCGGTAAAATAAAACCAGCCGCCACCCCCGAAGCCGTGCTCGTGATGACGGATGTGATTAAGGCCTGGTATGAGAAAACAGGTAGAAAAATTGGTATCAAAGCGGCCGGTGGCATCTCCGATGCAGCCACCGCCCTGCAATATTACCAGATTGTCAGGCAAAATCTGGGAATGGCCTGGATGACACCCGAATTGTTTCGGATAGGCGCCAGTAGCCTGCTCGATAACCTGTTGGATGAACTTTAAATGAGATGATGTGTTTTTTATGAGATGATGTGTTTTTTTTAAAATAGATTTTGATGTTTATGAAAAAACTTTTTTTGGTGGCCATTTTGGCGGGCTGGTCTGCTTTAGTAAGTGGACAAACCATGCTCGATACCGCTGTGAATTTTAATGTAAAAGATACCGATGGGCAGGTTATTGAACTGTTTGAGTTGCTTAACGAAGGTAAGATGGTGATGATCGATTTTTTTGCTACAGACTGTAACTACTGCCATCTGTATGCACCCGATTTTCAGCAAGCTTTCGAAGCCTTTGGCTGCAATAGCAGCAATGTGTTTTTCATGTCTATCGATCAGGGGCATACCAATGAGGAGGTACAGGATTTTAAAGCATTACATAACCTGACCATGCCGGCAGCCAGCGGTCTGGAGGGAAATGGCAACTTCGCCTGGGAAGTTTTTGAAGTATTAGGGGCGCCGTCCTTTGTGCTGGTAGGTACGGACACTTTGATAATAGAAGACCAAATCTGGCCGCCGGAAGCCGATAATCTGATTGCTAAAATTACAGATGCCGGAGGCGTTCAGGTCACTTGCCCTACACCTGTTGAAACAACAGCAGCGCCATCATTGGTGAAAGTTTATCCCAATCCCGCTAAGGAAAGAATTGTGATAGAAGGCATCGCTCCGCAGCATGTTACCATTGCTTTGTGGACCCCCGACGGGAAAAAAATAGCTTCCTGGTATCAGCAAAATGAAATTGCCCTGAAGGATATTGCTGCCGGTTTATACATCCTGACGGTTGACAAAAACCAACTGCGCATGTACCGGCAGAAACTGTTTGTGCGCTGAAAAAATTATTTAATGTTAACAGTGCCCGGCTAACCTTTCGGCAGGTTTTTTGCTTTTTTGATATGTTGTTATTTTTTACCAAACCAAATCACCAATTCATATGAAAAAGATATTTTATTTTATGGCCGCAGCGATGATAATATTCACTGCCTGCGAGGAAACCGATGATCTTTTGCCCGATGACAACGGCGATGCCCGCGATGCTTTTATCGGTACCTGGAATGTGAATGATACACAATTGAAAAGCTCTGATGATTCTTACACAGTTCAGATTTCAGCAGATGTCAACAACAGTTCACAGGTCATTATCTATAATTTTGGATTGTTGAATGGCTCTGTAACAGCCGTAGTTGCAGGCGATGATATTGAAGTCCCCATGCAGGAAGTCAATGGATGGACGGTTGAATCGGCCAGCGGAATGCTCAATGGTAGTGGCGATGAAATCAACTGGGCTTACACCCTCAGCGACGGCGCTGATGCCTTTCATTATGCTGCTGTTTATACCTTATCAGAATAAGTTTTTATGTTGGTTTCAGAAAGAAAAAAAAGTCAATCCTTTTCGACAGCTGACCTGGACTGGCTTTTTTTTCGTTCCTGTTCGTATCTGCGATCCATCTTATTAAGTTCAGTGACCACGTCTTCATAAATGGCATAATATTTTTCGAGATGGTTCATATAATATGCTATGCTGGTATCGAACGTTGGCCTGTCAATTTGATGCTTTTCAAATATTTTTTCATAATAAATTTCCGAAATGTCCCTGGTATCTTTTCCTTTGCCGCGAAGATTGGTTAAGTAGCTTCTGTGAGTTGAACATCCACCAGCACAGAAACCATTTTTTCATGTGAAAGTACAGGTTTAGGCACCTTGTTACGCGAACTGCAACTGAATAAAAAAATTGCCATCAACAGCCATGCAGCAGTGGTCTGTTTCCAAAAAGAATGTTTCATATTATGGTTTAATTTCCTACCTCCGAGAGGAATTTGATACGCATCAGGCGGATTTCTTCTTCGGTATATTCGTCTTCGCCCAGTTCCTCCAGGGCTTTCTGAATGCTGTCTGATTCTGCTTCCTCCATGAAATAATCGTAAATATCTTCTTTATGATATTCATCAATATACTCTTGTACATAATAATCGATATCGAGCCTGGTTCCTGATGCCACGATTGATTCGATTTCTCCCAGCAATTCATTAACGGTCAGGTTTTTGGCCCTTGCAATGTCGTCAAGGGGAATTTTCTTATCGATATTGGTAATGATGTGAACCTTAAGTCCCGATTTTTTTGCTACCGACTTAACGACCATGTCATTGGGCCGGATGATTTCGTTTTCTTCCACATATTTTTTAATCAAATCAGCAAATGGTTGGCCGTATTTTTGAGCCTTACCAGTTCCAACACCTGTAATATTTTTCATTTCTTCGATAGAGATGGGGTATTGAATGGCCATATCTTCCAGTGAAGGATCCTGAAAAATCACAAAAGGAGGCAGATTTTCCTTTTTGCTGATGTCTTTTAGCAAGTCTTTTAGCATACTGAATAATAATTTGTCAACGGTGCTGGTTTTTCCCGGGCCTTCTATTTCACGGGTAGCTTCGTCGTAATCATGGTTTTTGACAATCACTATATTGTATGGCTCGCGTAGGAACTGATAGCCTTTTTCTGTGAGTTTCAGTACGCCATATTTTTCAATTTCTTTATAAAGCAACTGTTCCACAATAGCTTTACGCATAGCCGAATCCCAAATAGACTTATCTGTATATTCTCCTTCGCCAAAGCAATCAATTTTTTCGTGCTTCATAGCTTTGATGTCAGCGGTTTCGCGTCCCATAATGATGTTCAGGATGTGTTCGCTTTTAAAGAGTTGTTTGGTTTCCAGAATACAGTTGAGGATTTTAATTATGTAATCCTTCCCTTCAATTTGTTCTTTGGGATAAAGGCAGTTATCGCAGTTGCCACAATTGTCATGCGGGTATTCTTCTCCGAAATAATGCAGTAACTGGCGGTGGCGGCAAATGGATGATTCGGCATAAGCCACTGTTTCGGACATTAGTTGTCGGGCGATTTCCTGCTCGGCAACGGGTTTTCCTTTCAGGAATTTTTCCAGTTTCAGAATATCATTATAGCTGTAGAAGGCAATGCAAATGCCTTCGCCACCGTCTCTGCCTGCTCTTCCGGTTTCCTGGTAGTAGCCTTCCAGACTTTTTGGAATATCATGATGGATAACAAAACGGATATCGGGTTTGTCTATGCCCATTCCAAAAGCAATGGTGGCAACAATGACATCTACATTTTCCATCAGGAAATCATCCTGATTCTTTTTCCGAGTGGCAGCATCCAGTCCGGCATGATAGGGCGCTGCTTTGATGCCGTTAACTACTAAAGTTTCAGCTATTTCTTCCACTTTTTTACGGCTCAGGCAATATATAATGCCTGATTCACCGGGTTTGGTACGGATAAATTTAATAATGTCTCTGACTACATTTTTGGTCTTGGGCCGCACTTCATAATACAGGTTGGGCCGGTCGAAAGACATTTTGAAAACATTGGCATCAACAATCTCCAGGTTCTTCAGAATATCCTGCTGTACTTTTAAAGTGGCTGTAGCTGTGAGCGCGATAACCGGAGAGTTTTGTCCGATATTGTCGATAATAGGCCTGATTCGGCGATATTCGGGCCTGAAATCATGGCCCCATTCCGAGATACAATGGGCTTCATCAATGGCATAAAAAGATATTTTGATTTTTTTGAAAAGTTCAACATTATCTTCTTTTGTCAGTGATTCAGGTGCTACATACAATAATTTTGTGCGCCCGCTTAGCAAGTCTTCCCTTACCCTGACGGTTTCCGATTTTGATAAAGAGGAATTTAATACATGTGCTATTCCTTCGTCCGAACCATAGTTTCTTAGCGTGTCAACCTGATTTTTCATGAGGGCAATAAGTGGTGAGATAACTATGGCTGTACCTTCACTAATTAATCCTGGCAATTGATAGCATAATGATTTTCCCCCTCCTGTTGGCATAATCACAAATGTGTCTTTGTTGTCCAACAGATTTCTGATAATTTCTTCCTGATTACCCTTAAAACTATCAAACCCGAAAAATTCTTTGAGTTTCATATGCAAGGAGTAACCTTCCTTAACTTCAACCATCGCAATATTTGTTTCAACTCAATCAATTAGATGATTGGGTAAACGTTTTTGAATTTGTTCTATTAAAATTTCCTCGATTTACCTACAAAATAATCATTTCCTCTGTTAATTTCCAACCTTAAAATTGTTAATTCTCATTCCGTTATAGGTTATCTGAGAGCCCCTAAGTTACACAATATTTGGCAAATGGGAAAATTTTATGACAATTTAACATTAATTTATAGTTGCTGTTTAAGTAACAGATCATGTGGGTATAACAAAATGCGTTGAATTACAATAACTTACTAAATATTGACGCTTGAAATCCTGATCAGCAGGGAAAATTTGTAGGTTTGCATACTGATTATAACAGGCAATTTGGGTGAAAGGTAAAGAGTTTGATATTAAGAAAAAGGCACTTGAAACCATTCGCGAAGAGGCGAATGCGGTGATGCAACTTACCCGCCAGCTCAACGATGATTTTGTGAAAGTTGTTGAGCTTATTTATCAAAGTGACGGGCGTGTGATTATCACCGGAATAGGCAAAAGTGCGATTATTGCCACAAAAATTGTTTCTACTTTCAATTCAACCGGCACTCCGGCAGTGTTTATGCATGCGGCTGATGCCGTTCATGGGGATTTGGGCATCATTCGTGATAATGATGTTGTGATGTGTTTGTCTAAAAGCGGCAATACAGCCGAAATTAAAGTATTGATACCTTTTTTAAAACTTCGTAAAAATCCGCTGATTGGAATGGTAGGAAACCGCTATTCTTATCTTGCCAAACAGGCCGATTTTGTGTTGGATACAACGGTTACCAAAGAAGCCTGCCCCAATAACCTGGCCCCAACCTCCAGTACAACCGCTCAACTGGTGATGGGTGATGCCTTGGCGGTGACTTTACTGGAATACCGTGGTTTTTCTGCAAAAGATTTTGCCAGATATCATCCCGGAGGCGCTTTAGGCAAACAACTTTATCTGAAAGTGAACGACTTGTATATAAATAATGAAAAGCCTCAAGTATCGCCGGAAGATTCTCTTAAGCAGGTGATTGTGGAAATTTCTTCCAAACGTCTTGGTGCTACGGCTGTGGTTAGCGAGGGTCGGCTTCTTGGAATTATTACCGATGGCGATTTGCGCAGGATGCTTGAAGCAGGAAAGGATTTGGAGGTGGTGAAAGCCGGTGAAATATACAGTGCTCATCCCAAAACCGTTTTGCCTGAAATGTTGGTTTCTGATGCGCTGGATATTATGAGAGGAAATAATATTACACAATTACTGGTTGCTGACACCAAAGGAACTTATCTGGGCGTTATTCATTTGCACGATATTTTGAAAGAAGGGATTATTTAATATGCAGCTAAAAGCCGAACACCTGGTGAAAAAACACCGGAATCGTAAGGTAGTAAATGATGTCTCCATAAACGTCAATCAGGGCGAAATAGTGGGCTTATTGGGGCCGAATGGCGCCGGTAAAACCACTTCGTTTTACATGATTACGGGCCTGATTAAACCTTTTTCCGGAAGAATTTTTCTCGAGCATACAGAAATCACTGAAGAACCAATGTATAAACGGGCACAGCAAGGAATTGGTTATCTGGCACAAGAGGCCTCTGTATTTCGTCAACTTAGCGTTGAAGATAATCTGAAAGCTGTATTGGAATTTACTTCTCTGAGTAAGAAAGAGCAGCAGAAGCGGGTTGAAAGTTTGTTGGACGAATTTGGATTGAAGGAGCTTAGAAAAAGTAAGGGAATTACCTTTCGGGAGGGGAGAGGCGCCGCACGGAGATAGCCCGGGCGTTGGCTGTTGATCCAAAGTTTATTCTGCTTGACGAACCTTTTGCCGGAGTGGACCCTATTGCGGTTGAGGATATTCAGCAAATTGTTGTGCAACTAAAAAACGTAACATCGGGGTCATTATCACCGACCATAATGTCCATGAAACTCTGAAAATTACCGATAGGTCTTATTTGTTGTTTGAAGGCAGCGTTATGAAAGCCGGTAGCCCTGAAGAATTGGCCGAAGACGAGCACGTTCGCAGGGTTTATCTGGGTAAAAATTTTCAGTTGCGTAGGTGAGACTATTCCAACACCAATCTTTCTTCGAGGGTTGTGGTTTCCAAGACTTTTTCATAGAGTTTCAACAATTCCCCTGAAAGGACGGGCTTATTGTTTTTCGACAAATATTCTGCCGCTTCCAGAATTTTACGGATATGAATGGGCTTTTGCTGTTTTTTTAGCTCATAATATTTTTCCAGTCCTTTGTCAGGGCCCTTTTTTAGGGTTTCGACTACCATATAATAGGTTGGTGAGGCGGGAACAGCCCTTTCCAGGATGGGCTCCAGCCTTTTGACCAGGTAATTGTTGATGTTGCGATTATCATTATTCATGACAATGATGGTGTTATGGTCTTCAACATACCGCATCAGGTTGGTCCTGAAGCCTTCCCATAGCCCGGTATGGTAAACCACTTTTTTTCCATTTACTTTTTTAATACGAAATCCATATCCATAAGGGTATTCCCAACGGTTTTGAACTTTAAGTTTGGTAAAAGCTTTTTCGAGGTGTTTTTTCGAAACCAGTTTTTCGGTATAAAGCGCCTGGTCCCATTTGAACAAGTCTTCGGTTGTAGAATAGATTCCTTTGTCGCCCACAATACCATCATGTGTGGTTTCGTCAACCGGATTGTGTTGACGCCAGCGGATATAAAATCCCGGTACTTTTTCCGGATAGCTTCGGTTTAAAGCATTGCTATAAACAAAGGTGTGATACATCCCTAAAGGTTTAAATATTTCCTGTTCCATGAAATCGGCAAAACGCATTCCTGAAACTACTTCAACGAGGTATGCTAATACAGCATAGCCGGTATTGGAATAATCATATTTTCTGCCCGGTGTGAAATAAAGGTTAGCATTTTCTTCCCGCATCAGGCGGATGATATCATCGTTGTAGGCTGGTTTGTTTTCGGGCCATTTGTGTTCAAGAAGCCACATATAATTGGGCAATCCCGATGTATGATGCAGCAGCTGTTCAATGGTGATGCGAGGGTAGGGGAATCCTGGAATATGATGGCGTACGGTATCGTTGTAGGCAATCTTTCCTCTGTCGGCCAGTATCATCACGGCCATGGCTGTAAACTGTTTGCTGACAGAAGCCAGTTGCATGGGGTCGGTTGGCTGTAGCAGGGTGGCTTTCGTGAAATCTTTGTATCCAAACGACTGGTTGTAGATCATCATGCCATGATAACCCACCAAAACAGATCCGTTAAAATGATACGTTTTCCTGAATTTTTGCATGAGGGAATCAACGCTCTGGCTTAAGGAGGAAGTGAAAATTCGGGCTAACGCTGTTTCCTGCTGCGCTGTTAATTTTTCTGCATAAGGATATTCAACCGGCACTTGAGAAGCTTGGGTTTCCTGAAACCGGGCATTATAGTCGCAGGAGAACAAACCTCCTAATATGATGATTATCAAAACTTTATATCCAGAACCAATATATTGACTTGTTTTCATATATAATATTTGATAACAGACATGACCACATATAAAGTGATAATGGCCGGACCCGCGGCAAAACTAAAAAGAAGTATTAAAATGCCGGATAAAATCAGAAAAAACAATTGGGCTGAATAATTTTTTAAACGGCCACCATGATATTTCAATGAAAATAGTTTAAGCGGCAGAATCATTAACAGCGCAAAAACTATCGTTAACCCTATAAGTATCGGAAGGGAGATATTCAATTTGTTGATAAACAGGGCAGAGGGATTGGACAATTGTATATCAGGATGGACAACAAGTCCAAGCGTGATAAAAAATAATGCACTGGCAGGAACCGGAAGCCCTTTGAAAGCGTATTGTTGTTGTGTGTCAAGGTTAAAACGGGCTAACCGTAAAGCCGAAAACAGCGGGATCAACACTGGACTGTATTTCAAAAAATCAAGAAGGTTGTTTGTTGCCGGCATCTCATTCATAATTAAGAACAAAAACAAGCCTGGCACAACCCCAAAAGATACCATATCGGCAAGCGAATCCAGTTGTTTGCCTGTCTCCGAATAGGCTTTCAGCAGGCGGGCAGCCATACCATCCATAAAATCGAGAATTCCGGCGATACCTGTAAAAACGGCACTGGTTATGAAGTTCCCTTCTGTCAGTTCGATGAGGGCCAGTATGCCAAAAGCAGGTTCATCAACGTGATGAAGTTTGGAATTTGTTTTTTTATTTTCATAATTATCATCAAAAGTAAGAAAAACAGGGATTTTAGGAAAATAAAAGAGAAGCAAAACAGCAAAGAGTGGCTATTTGTTACACATAAAGCCCTTTAGTTTTGTAGGAAACAGGAGTAGAAGGAAAACACGGCGACATTTGATTGATGTTTTTCCCGACCGTTATTTATTACAAATTTTAGTTTAGCGGGCCTTTTAGTCGGCTGTAACTGGCTACTTTCGTATGTGCCGGTCGTGAAGCCGTTTGCCGGGCACCTGGCATGGTTAAGGAAAGTTAAATTATTGATATGGAGATGTTTCATTAAAATAATTCTTTCGACAAAAGCTTTGCATAGCATCACCTGGGATGCCTGCAAGAAAAAGTTTTTTAAAAAATCAAGTAAAAGAATTCAAATTGATTTATATTTGATACCAATCAACTAACAAAAACAAGAATCTATGAAAGACATGAAGCACATAGGTACGATGGGTCATCTTTTGAAAAAAGAAGACCTGGCCACTTTTGAATCAACCATTTCTTTTGACCAGTTAATCCTTGAATCACAAATGCCATTTCCGGGCTATTATGAGTTATTTAAAGCGCCTAATGTTCGCGAACTGGAACATAATTGTCTGATGCCGGTGCTAAAAACGCAGCGTCAGATATGCGAAGATGATGCTATCAGGTCTATTATGCATGTGAAAAGGAAGCATCCCGATGTGGAATTTGATGCCGTGTTGGGACACGTTATGTTGCAAAATGAAAAACGAACAGTTTTCAGAATAAAAATTAAAGAAATTGATAACCTGAAAATTATCCTGAAGGCTTTCGAAGATGAAGGCTATGTGTTTGAAAAACACAAAAAGGTCAGACCTTATTCCTCGCTGATTGAAATCAGAAAATTTTCCAATTGGAAGAAATTGCAGAAAATCTTTATAAAGATGAGGTTGAAGCTCATCACTATTATTGCCGCATGGAACGGGAACTCGCCTGGGATGAATTTGAGGCAATCACAAAACTTGTGAAAACCAATTGTGAGTATTCCTTTTTTGATGCCGCCTTGAGTTATGTGATCGTTTCTACGGGAATTGTGGATTTGATTCGTATTTATACCAAAGATGCTACCCTGAATCAATTGCTGAAGGTGCGTGACCGTTATTGTAAGGACATTAAGAATTTTGATCTTGGAAAAAAACTGAGTTAACAGAACATCTTAAGGTTTTTCTTGTTGGTTGCTCCAACTATGAACAAAGAGCAACAGAAGTTTGAGAGCTGGTCATTGATAGAACAAGCAGAATATACGCTGAAGTTTGGTGTTTTCATTACCCACCGTGTTGATAAAAAACACCTGATAAAACTTTATGCTGTCGATGATTTTTTTGTGGAATTGTGGTATCGCCACTTCAACAACCATATTGACAGAATACGTTCCTTTGATTGTGATCAGATATTTCATCGTTATGGGGATAATATAAACATACAGGACATTTTCTCATAAAAATTAAGCTGATTGGGCAATCTGTAAGGGCCTTTTTATTTGCTTTGCAAACGCAATAATCAGTTATGAAAAATCCAAAAGAAATTCGTATTGAGGACTATGATTATCCTTTGCCGGATGCACGGATTGCCAGATATCCTGCCCGAAACCGTGATGCTTCTTTGTTGCTTCATTATCACAAAGGGCAAATAAAAAAGCGGCGTTTCAAAGAAACCCCTTCATTGCTTCATGAAGATGATTTACTGGTGTTTAACGAAACCAAAGTGATTCAGGCACGACTAGAATTTTTCAAAACTACCGGTGCCCGTATCGAACTGTTTTTGTTGGGGCCTGAACAAGCTGATATGCAGCTGGCCTTTTCATCGAAAGGGGCTGTTTTGTGGAAATGCCTGATTGGAAATGCCAAAAAATGGAAGTCAGGCACCCTTGAAATGAATCAGCAACACACAGTGCTGAAGGCTGAAAAACTTTACCAGGAAAACGATTATTATTTGATTCGGTTTAGTTGGAATGACGAAAGTTCCTTTGCTGAAATGCTGGACCTTTTTGGAAAAACGCCGCTTCCTCCTTACCTGAAACGGGATGCCGAGCAGGCTGATAAAGTTCGCTACCAAACCGTTTATGCCCGCCACGAAGGCTCTGTAGCGGCTCCAACGGCGGGTCTTCATTTTTCTGCTGATGTTTTTCGGCAGCTCCGCCTTAAAAATATTGTTACAGAACGCGTCACCTTGCATGTGGGTGCCGGAACGTTTAAACCCGTGTCCGAACCAACTGTTGGAGGGCATGAAATGCATACTGAACAAATTATTATCAGTCGGAAAACCCTGAAATCACTTCGCCAGCAGTCTCACAAACGACTGATTGCCGTTGGAACCACCACAGTCAGAACCCTGGAAAGTCTGTTTTGGTTTGCGCAGTACATTGATGCCGGAAAGCCCACTTTTAGTTTGAACCAGTGGGTGCCATATGAAATGGAGACAGTCGTAGCCATGACACGCACTGAAGTGCTGGATACAATTATTCAATATCTTGATGAAAATGGTTTAGATGAAATGGCGGCAGAAACACAAATTATTATAGCGCCGGGATATCAATTTCGTTTGGTTGATGCCATGTTTACCAATTTTCACCAGCCTAAAAGTACGTTGCTTTTGTTGGTTTCCGCCTATCTGGGGGATGACTGGCGTAAGGTCTATGATTTTGCGCTTGCCCGCGATTATCGCTTTCTAAGCTATGGCGACAGCTGTTTTTTTGAAAAATGACTCTACTTTCGAAAGCGTTATTAATCAGAATATTATGCGTATAAAAGATATTTTAAATAATTGACCGGGAAAAAATTAAACTTTTAACTCCATAGGAATTTTTTTATCTAAATACGTTTAATCAAAAAGTTGCATTTGTGACTTTCATCCAGGAACATTTAAAAATTATTATCAGGTACAAAAACAGATGTCCTTTTTTATTGCTGCAAATGTTCTGATTATTTTTATTTTGACTGTAGTTTTTCATCATGCAGTATATCACAAGCCATTCTTTTGTTTTTCATAGTAGTTTGTCGGTATCCATCTCCACAACAAGACTATATCCTACTGATTCAATTCGAATTACCAGGCGATTCTTACCTTTCATATTGAGGATTTCACCTTCGAGGCCTTTCAGGTTACCATGGGTGATTTTTACATGCTCACCAGGCCAGAGGTGGTTTCCGGTCAGCTCGAAGGGAAGCTGATTATCAATGGTTTTTTTGACCGCTTCAATTTGCCAGTCGGGAATAGACGCGGGTTTTCCTTCAAACTTCACATAGGCCAGCGCTCCGTCAACATTCAAAACATCAAAGTATTCCCTCTCTGAAACACGGACAAAAATATAGGATTTAATGAGTGGTTCTTCAACTTTCTTTTTGCGGTCTGACCATTGCTTTTCGACGGTTATCAGCGGTAAATAATGTTCAAAACCACGAAGCTGCATTTCACGTTGCACTTTCTTTTCCCAGCGCGGCCTGGTGTATAGCGCATACCAGGAAGAATTGGTTGGATGAGACATGAGGATTTTTTTTTGATATTTATCTTTTCTATTTGTGCTTAGTGCTGTATTCGGATATGATTTTTATCCCGATAATCCAGCTTTTTAAAGCAAACAAAAATATAAATTATCATGCGCACCCGGAAAAATCATCACAAATTTCCGGATAATTTTAAACTACCGAAACATAGTTTGTTGGTAGCATAACAACTGAGAAAAGCAAAAATTATAACGAGAGGCCCATATTGTTTAAACAAAAAGAGGACCTGAAAAACAAGCCCTCTTTTAATCATCAAATCGAAAATAATGTTTTAGCAACCTCCAACTTCTTCGTGGGGGCCATCTCCCAGTTTTTCTAATTGTTTTTCATATTCTGTGGGATAATTTATATCCCACTCCATCCATCCGCCATCCAGATATTTCACGTTGGTATATCCGATTTTGCGGAGCATGTCAGCGGCAAACATCGATCGTTTGCCACGTTTGCAATATACAATGATTTCGTCTGTTTTCTTAGGTACATACAACGTTCTTCCAGCCCAAAAATCTTCTTTATCTATTTTAAACAGCAACATTCCACCGGGAATATTGACTGCCGTTGGGATATAAGCCGGATAATACTCGGCAGGCTCCCTGACATCGATCAGATAGAATTCGTCATAGCGATCAATTTTAGCTTTCAAAGAATCAGCTCCTATGACCTGCAGTTTGGGCTGAATTTCTGATATCCAGTCATCCACATTGTCATAGGTCTCTTTCTGTTGAGTACATGAACTCATCACAACCACTGAAGCCGTCAGTAAGACCAGCCAGTGTATGTTTTTTAATTTCTTCATAATTAACAAGTATTTATTTTGTTACGATTTTACTTTAAAAAATTTTTTGTTCTGTTCGCTCAATTCTTTTTCAACCTCCTCAGCTTCGTCGTCATGCAGGTCTTCCCATCCGGTAATCATGCTTTTCAGGTTGGAAAAGATGGTTGTGCCGGTTGTAATCAGATAAACATGTAGAACGATAAATGTAACCATCAAAAAGGCTCCAATGAGGTGGAGAATGGCTACCAGTTCGATATTATCGATAGGAATCTGAAAAATGGTATTTTGGTGAAAGAAATAAATCAAACCTGTTATATACAACAATGGCAACAATACTAACTTCAGCCCTACATAAACGAATCCCTGAATGGGGTTAAATTTATTTAAAATGGTTTTCTTAACCGGGTGGTTGGCATTTTTGAAAATGCCTTTCAGGTAATATTCAACCTGAGCATAAAAATTTTTGGTATGAGGAATATAAAGCCGCCATTGGCCGGTGGTGAAATCCCAAAAAATGGTAAAGACAGTCAAAACCAACAGTGCGATGGCTGAGATGTCGTGTATTTCAACGGCCTCTTCAAATCCAAAAAGGGCATAACTTCCGTGAATTTCAAATCCTGTGATGGCGAGCAAAAAAATTAACGCCATTTGTGTCCAGTGCCATAATCTTTCGTATCGGCTATATAGATAAACTTTTTTCATGCTTTTTTCTATTTTTTTATTTGCAATAATCCGCAACAAAGCGTGGATGAGTACTCCAAAAAAGGTGGCTGCTATCAGCCCGATGCCAAATAATTCAATACCCGCTTTTCTTGTCACGTCCAGGCATGTAAAAATCGGTAAGCTCCGCCAATCTGCCATCTTTCCGGGTATGACAATCTGCGCAGGTGAGGGCTTCCGATGCCGGAGAAACCTGGTGGTTTAAGGGCCAGTACATTTCTGTTTCAATAAAATCATATTCCCCGCTATATTCCATGCCGACATATTCCATGCCTTTTTCGGCAGCTTTATCCCAATCAAAATCTTTCCAGTAAGCCCCCTGGCCCGACTTTTTGTCCCACAGTTTCGGTAGAATCAGGGTTTTATTGGTTTTATCATAAATCTGTTTCCCACGGTGGACTTTAACAGGCCAGATTTTAGCGGTTTTGTCTTTGTAAGAACCTAACAGGGTGTTGATTTGAACCGGTACGGTGGTTATGGTATCAGTAATCAGGTAGTGGTCGGCTGTGCCATTGAACCAGGCATATTCTGGTTTCACATGATCTTGATATACAAATGTACCTTTAATAGAGAAATATTTATGGTTGCCGTAAGCGTCTGGTTCAAAAAGTTGCTCGCCATCGGGGCCAAGGCGTCCAGCTGTGCTCCAGTCCCAATACATTTTTGTGGCATTGGCTTTGGCATAAACCGGAATGTGGCAGGTCTGGCAGGCTATGCGGTCTCCATGACTGTTGAGGGTTTCATCCTCATGAGGTGCAGAAGTGTGGCATTGTGTGCAGGTAATCCGGTCTTTATTTTCTGATGATACAGAATAAAGTTGCCCCGGAATGTTGTGATGTTTGGTTTTATGACATTCAATACAATCCATGTCTTCACCTTCCTTAGCCATATGTACATCTACTTCACGGGTGCAATCATTCATGGCTTCATCCAAATCTCCGTGTTTTACGTTGTTTCCGCCTCCGCCCCAGTAGTGGCACACACCACAGTTTTCGCGTTGGGGCAAACCTACATTCATAGCGGCATAGTTCAGGTCAACAGTTTCTTCGGGATAACCGGCTTTCCCTTTGGCTTTTTTGTAAGTGCCTGTCTGGTCATGACATACCAGACAATCGATGTTGGTCGCTTTTGTGAAATCAAACGATTTATCAGCCATCCATAGCCTGCGTGACATCGCGTACAAGTACCTTCACTTGATTCTATCCCGATACAGAAGTTGTTAAGAATATTTTTTTTCCCCAGAGGAACTACCCCGCGCCCTGGTAGTTTTTCGTCACGAAGCCATTGAAAATGTGACGATTGCATAATTTCGATGTCCCGTCCGTTGTGGCAACTTAGACAAGCCGCTGTTAAATCATGTACGGTTTTAAAATCCTGCTTTAGAATGTCAAATTGCGAATGATCAACTTTTTTGTAGTCTTTCCGGTCTGCTTTATATACATAATTTACCAGCTTTGGTTTTTTTTCATCATCTTCGTCTGCTTTTAACCCTTGTGGTAGCATGAAAATCATGATTAAAACTGGTATTATCACTGTTGTTAGACATTTAGCTAATTTATTCATAGCTTTTCGTATTGTTGTAATTCATTGATTCAATTACTTTTGTTACTTGGCTAACAAAGGTACAAACACATTGTATTGGTTTGATTTTTATGGATTGGTATTGGATAGGGGTTTGACTGATGTAAATCATGTTTTAAATTGATATAGCCATAATATTTTTGATAACTACTTAGTATTTAGATTTTTTTAATATGTGATATTTGGTGTCAAATCAGGCGACCCAATTACCTGATTATTTTATAAAAGATGCCATTATTTTTTTTAATCAATCCTGTAACCCCATCAAAACTATAACGTCAAATTGAAAAATAAACCATTATGCAACAATCGCGATTATACAGGGATACTAAAAACCAAGTTATCGGCGGGGTCTGTGCCGGACTGGGAAACTATCTCAATACTGACCCGCTGCTTTTTCGCATCATATTTGTACTGCTGGCCCTTTTTGGAGGTGGCGGGTTAATCATATATGTGCTTTTATGGATTTTCCTGACGGAAGACCCTTCTAATACGATTTATGAAGCCAAATCTAATGAAAACGAGCCGGATGAAGCAGGGCAGCAATCTCCCAATCGTTCTGACCAGAGTAAGGGAAGTATGATTGCCGGTTTGATTCTTATTGGTGTGGGTGCCATTTTTCTTGTTGACAGATTTGTTCCTCATATTTACTTTGATGACCTCTGGCCTTTACTGCTTATCATTGCCGGAGTGGTGATTATCAGCAATTATTTTAAAACTGAAAAAAATAAAAACAATGAGCTATAAAAAGATTTTTTGGGGGGTACTCCTCATTTTAATTGGGGTTTTGTTTATTTTAAAAAACCTTGGTATTGTGTATTTTAATTGGTGGACGATTTGGAATTTATGGCCCTTATTACTGATTTTATGGGGGGTGTCTATTATTCCTGTCAGTAATGGTATAAAACTGATTCTTTCGGGGGTGGCAATTGTAGCTGCCTTTATGCTGGTAGATAAAGACGACCATCGTGGCTTCCACTTCCGGTTTGATAATGGCGTTGAATTTTACGACGACGAAACCCGCGAAAACAGCCATTATGACTGGAATGACAAACAAACCTTGCATGCTACCTACGAAAACACCCCTAATGCGGTGTTAAAACTTAATGCCAGTGCAGGACATTTTATGTTACAGGAAACAACCGAAAACCACCTGGCACTTTTTGAGAAGGAAGGGAATATCGGGCGCTATTCCATGAAAACCCGTACTTCCGGCGACACTCAGGTGATTAATTTTGGTTTGGAGAACGATCATATCCGTATTGGCGACAACACTACAAACCGGGTCAGGATTCTGCTAAATCCTGAGCCAGTCTGGTCGCTCGAATTGAATATCGGAGCGGCTGAACTTGATTTTGATCTCAGTCCGTTTTGTGTGTCCAACCTGGATTTGAATGGCGGGGCTTCCGATATTGATATAAAAATCGGACATGCTTGTAAGGAAACAAAAATCGACGTGGATGCCGGGGTGTCTTCACTTATTCTTCGTATTCCAAAAGAATCGGGCGCACGCTGGATGTTTCTGCTTTCCTGGTCGGTAAATCGTTGGATGGTTTTACCAAAGAGGGAGGATATTATCAAACTGATAATTTTGAAGATGCTGATAATAAAATATTTATAAATATTGATACCGCTATTTCGAGTTTTGAAATCAACAGGTATTAGTTCAGGCTGCTTTTATTTTTGAGGGTGAATTATTTTAATAAGGTCATGAGGTTGTGAGTTTTTGTTGAATCATTGTTTCTATTGAGGTTATCAACCGATGAGGTTTTATAATTGTATAAAAAAAACCTGTGCTATCAGTGTAATTGAGGATGTTATTTCTTTGAAAAACAGGATATATGTTTGATTATTCCGCTTCAAATTCCGAAGTGAAATGAAACTGAATATCCGGATATTTCTCCTGTGCCATTTGCAGTGCGAAAGCGGATTCGGCCAGAAAAACTTCACGTCCCCATTTATCAATAGCCATTACATTTTCTTTTCGTTTTCTGAAATCTTCCAGCTGCTCTTTGTTTTTACTGGTAAACCAGCAGGTTTTGTAGAGATTGATAGGTTCGTAGCGGGCAGTAGCGCCATACTCGTGTAGCAGCCGGTATTGAATGACTTCAAACTGAAGTTGGCCGACGGTACCGATGATTTTTCGACCGGTTTTTTTGCCTGTAAAAAGCTGGGCTACGCCTTCATCCATCAATTGGTCAATACCCTTGTCGAGCTGTTTGTATTTCATAGGGTCGCCATTAACGATATACTGAAACAGCTCCGGACTAAAAGAGGGCATTCCTTTGAAATGAAGGCTTTCCCCCTCGGTTAAGGTATCCCCGATTTTGAAGTTGCCGGTGTCGTGCAAACCCACAATATCGCCGGGATAGGCTTCCTCCACAAGGCTTTTTTTTGAAGCCATAAAGCTGTAGGACTTGAAAATTTCAACTTTTTGCCAGAACGAACATGCTGGTAGAAAACATTTCTTCTAAAAATACCGGAATTGATGCGTACAAATGCTATCCGGTCGCGGTGGTTGGGGTCCATATTGGCATGAATTTTAAACACAAAGCCCGTAAATTCTTCTTCATCAGGCTTTACAACCCGCTCTTCGGTTTCCCGCGGCCCCGGAACGGGTGATATATCCACAAAACAATCCAGCATTTCTTTTACGCCAAAATTATTCAGGCACTGCCAAAAAATACCGGCGATACTTCACTGTTAAGATAAGTTTCTTTTGAAAATTTTGGATAAACCTCTTCTATCAACTCCAGTTCTTCGCGCAACCGTGCCGCATCCTCTTTGCCGATATATTCTTCCAGTTCCGGGCTGTTGATATCTTCAAAAACAATACTTTCCGTGATGGTTTGCTTGCTGGGCTGAAACAATTGCAGGTTCTTTTCATATAGATTATATACTCCTTTAAAATCTTTTCCCATATTGATAGGCCAGCTCAAAGGCCTTACTTTCAGCGAAAGCTTCTCTTCAATTTCATCCAGCAATTCAAAAGCATCCTTTCCCAGCCGGTCGAGTTTGTTGATGTAAACCATGATTGGCGTAGCACGCATGCGACACACATTTACCAGTTTTTCTGTTTGTGCTTCCACCCCTTTGGCGACATCAATAACTACTACCGCACTGTCAACAGCCGTGAGTGTACGGTAAGTGTCTTCCGCAAAATCCTGGTGGCCGGGAGTGTCCAGAATATTGATTTGTTTTTTAGCATACTCAAAACCCATTACCGAGGTGGCCACTGAGATACCCCGTTGGCGTTCGATTTCCATAAATCAGAAGTGGCTGTTTCTGTATTTTATTGTTT
>LZCG01000019.1_pt1 | contig 28614 bp, 29 predicted proteins | sample 768541 | NCBI WGS metagenome assembly LZCG01 (sample SAMN05200874, study PRJNA324366) | oil field metagenome | isolation source: sample BH-FW-1 from oil reservoir | place: India: Bombay High | collected 2015-07-11
AACAAATGCAGAAATAATCATTTTTATTTAATCAAATGTATTCTTTTCTGACTTGTCGATGTAAAGATTCAAAAGATATTTATTTTGTAAAAAGAAAGGTTGTTAGTAATGTTGTTAAATTTACAATTTCATATAGATTTTTTCCCGGTTTTTATTGTTGTTGCTATTGCCTGGCTGGTTCCGTTGCTATTGAATCAACTGGGGTTGAAACGGATTCCTACAGTGGTAGTTGAGATTCTGGCCGGCTATGTTGCCGGATTGTTTTTGAAGGATTTTTTTACGGATACCAATGGGGAGGTACTTGATTTTTTGGCTTTGTCAGGATTTTTATTTTTGATGTTTTCCAGTGGTATGGAGATTGATATCCGGAAATTACTCCGTTCCCTGAAAAAGGAAACCCTGCCTGCCGGGGATAACATTAGGGGAAATCCGGCCGTTCTTGGAGTGCTCATATTTGGATTTACACTTTTGCTATCCTATGGATTTACTTTTTTGTTGAATATTATTGTGCCTGTTTCTAACAAATGGTATTTTGCCCTGATATTGGTTACAACTTCTGTAGGAATTATTCTTCCTGTTTTAAAAAACCGGGCCGAATTGCGGACAAATTACGGGCAGGTATTACTTACGACGGCAGCGGTAGCCGATATTTTAAGTATTTTACTTTTTACTTTTACAGCCTATATCATACGTCATGGTTTTAAGCTTGAAATTTTTTTAATCCTCATTTTGTTTGCGGCATTTTTTATGTTTTTCCGATTAGGGAGCCGCCTCAATCAATTGCCGATTATTCGTAAAGTTATGTATGAATTATCGCACGCAGCTTCCCAAATCCGGGTGCGGGGAACTGTTTTGTTGATTTTGGTTTTTGTGGTGCTGGGGCAATTTTTGGGTAGTGAAGTGATTTTGCTTGGTGCATTTCTTAGTGGTGTTTTGCTGTCAGCATTTATAAATAAAGATCGCGATTTGCTGGTACAGAAGCTCGATGGCATGGGTTATGGCTTTTTCATTCCCATATTTTTTGTCATGGTGGGGATTACCTTTGATGCGGGGACCCTGCAGGAAATGAACAGCGATTTTATGTGGTTTCTTCTGGCGTTGTTATTTACACTTTTTGCCGTAAAAATCATTCCTTCCCTGATACTGATAAAGATGTTTGGGGTCAGAAAGTCGCTGGCAGCCGGTTTTTTGTTGTCTTCACGATTAAGTTTAATTATTGCCGCTTCAGCCATTGGATTAGAGTTGGGAATTATTGATGCTTCCACAAATTCTGTTTTTATTCTTATGGCTGTTATTACCTGCCTGGCCTCTCCGATTTTGTACAATCAAATAAATTCGGTGGATACGTCCCGCGAAGGTCAGATTGTAATTGTGGGCGGAAGTAGTACAGGCGTTTTGTTGGCACGGCGATTAAAAATGCACCAGAAAGATTATGTTATTGTTGAAAGTGATATGCACCGATATCAGGAAATTCGTAAAAAAGGGTTGAATGTGGTTCTGGGTGATGGTTTGCAATCCGGGGTTTATAATGAAATTAATCTGACACCCGAGAGTTATGTGGTGGTTTTAACTGGTTCAACAGAAAGCAACTATGAAGTGAGCTACTATCTGAAATCCGAATTTGGTCATGAGCGGATTATTACCAAGGCCTATACCCTGTCTATGGAGCAGGCTTTGAATTATCTGAATGTGGAATTTTTGGATGTACGGCGTGTTTTGGCTACGACATTAGAGAATTTAATCCTGCGCCCAACGGCTTATCAGACGCTTGTGGATTCTTTTGAAAATTTTACGGTGGAAGAAATGGTAGTGAGAAGTTCTCAATGGAAAGAAAAAGCCATTCGTATGATTCCATTCCACGAAAAAGCTTCTATTTTGCTTCATAAACGAGGTGACATAACAGAGCTTCCTCACGGTAATACCATTCTGAAAAATGGAGATAAAGTTTTTGTTTTTGGAACCCCCACCGCCTTAAAGGATACCCGAACTAAAATCAGCATGTGATTTTTGGGGTTGTTTTTTGTAAATATTTATGAATCCGGTCTAATAAGGTTATTGGCCAAAATAAGGATTTAGTCGTTTATAAGTGGTGTTTGCAACACGAAGTGAAGGCAAAATAATATTTAGCCTCATAAGATTTGAGAAATTAAGCCGAAAGAGTTATTTTGCGGGTTTATAAAAATTTAAGGATTTTACTTATTTCGGGGCTAAAACAAGCCCCTTTTGGGGAGCAATAGATGTGCTTGAACGCATTTCGGTTCACAAAGCCAACAAGCTCTTCGAACTCCTGCCACAGAACTGGCAGTAGCAACCGGACAACAAGCTGCCATATTTATACAAAATTAGTCTGCTCGCAACTCAAATTCTATACGGGGTTGGTAGAGGGGAGACATTTCGCCGGATTTCTCTTTTTAACATGGGTCATAACGGAAAATACTAAAAGCAGGTGCAGGAGTTGAAAGCAAAATGTTTCAATTAAGTACAATGTAAATTATTACACGGTCGTTTCAAATTTTGTACAACGCCTGCACTTGCGTTTTAGCATGTATTAAAAACAGATTATTTTTTAGTATTTTTTTGTAAATTCTTTTTTATCTGTCTGTAATTTGATTAAATAAAGTCCATCTGCATAATTTGATATATCAATATCATCTGTTTGATTATTTATCGTTTTTTCAACGATCACTTTTCCTGTAACATCTAAAATTGATATTTTTTTAACATTTGAGTTTAAAAAATCAAAATTTATAATGCCGGCTGTCGGATTGGGATAAACAATGAAATCTTCAGATAATTTAGGCTCCTTTACATCTACGGTTTGAGATATGTTAATATCATCAACAAACAAGTCATTATATTCGTTAGTGTAATAAACAGTGCTTTCTCCGTAAAAACCTAACATTATTGTTCCGCTGTAAGATGATAAATCCAATGAAACGGTTTGTCCTGTGTGGGGAATATCGTAAAATGAAGGCGTTGTAGTGTTATCCCACATTTGTAGCGCATTTAAAGAAGACCAGGTTTCTCCACCGTCGGGTGAAATTATAACTGCAAATTTATTGTCTTCGCCCTGTGCTTCGGGAGGATTTGAATTATCAATATCAGTCAGGGCTAAATTGAATTGAAGTTCACAATCTGTTGTTCCTAAATCAATAAGCGGGGTTATTATCCAATCTTGTCTGTAAGTGCCCCAGATATCAATAGCAGCTGATGGATTATTAGTATATAAATTCAAGTAATCATCATGATCCCATTCACTAAGCATTATGGTCACATCAGTATTTTCAGAAAGAATAGCTTTGCCTTCTCTCCAATTTTGGGGTAAAAAAGTGTCAAAATTTTCGGTAAAAGGAACAGTGTAGGCTGTTGTAAATTGATATGGACCTGCCCAATCACTTACATCAATGTTATTTGCCCCACAATCAGCTCTAACATAAAAATCGTAAGAAGTATTTGCGGATAAATCAGTTATTGTAAAAGGATTAGTTGTTACATCATCAATAGTTGGCGTTCCGGTTGGGGTAAAATTTGCAAGCCCCCACTCAATGTCCCAGGTTGTTTCTGATCCACCCGGCATCCAAGTTAAATCTGCTTGTACGGAGCTGATATTTACAGCAGACAAAAGAGATGGAACAGGGCAGCCCGGTTGAGTTCTTACTGTAAAATTATCGACAAAAAATTCATAATCTTTTGTGTCATCTATTTCGCCGTCTGATGCCCAAAAAGCAAATCTTACGGTAGCTCCGGTTATGTTTGTGATGTCTAAATTGATATTATCTCCGGTATTTGAGGGTTCATTGCCATGACTCCATGTGTATAGGTTTGTCCAATTTAAACCGTCTGTGGTGTATATAAGTTGAATTTCATCGTCTGATCCCATTTCTTCGGGAATGGTATCATAAAATTTGGTTAAAGCAACATCAAAATTCAATTCGTATCCGCCTGCCGATAAATCCATAAGCGGACTTATTAACCAGTCTCTTACGGTATTATAATGTAAATTAATTTTGGCGCTTCCGGTTGTTCCGTTATTGGCAAAACCGTCTCCGCCCCAGTTCGAAATATTTTGCGTCCCAATGGGACCGTCTGCGATAGTCCCTCTGTTTTCCTGCCAACACGGAGGTGTTCCATTTGGGGGATAAACCGAAAAATATTCAATAAATTCAGGGCTTACAACAGGACATAAGGTGGTAAATGAATAAGGACCTACCCAATCACTTTGTTCAGCTCCGCAATCTGAACGCACATAAAAGTCGTAAGCAGTTGATGAACTTAAACTTGATATAAAATACGGTCTGGTGTTAATGTCATTATAAGTAGGTGTTCCGGTGGGGGTAAATCCACCTGTTCCGAGTTCAATATCCCAAAGATTATTACCTCCTGTTTGTGACCAACCCAGATAAACGCTTTGGTCTGTTTCGTGGAGTACATACAAATCTGTTGGTTCGGGGCAACTTGCCAAAGTAGTAAATTCGTAAGGTCCTGTCCAATAGCTAACATCTGTATTATTGGCTCCACAATCTGCTCTTACGTAAAATTGATAAGCAGTTTCGGGGCTTAAACTTCCTAAACTATATGAAGTATCTGTTACATCATCGATAGTTGGAGTTCCGGTTGGCGCAAAGCCAGAAATGTCATATTCTATATCCCAGTGTGTGGCTGTACCTGTTTCGTTCCAACTTATCACAGCGGAATTATATGTAATATCGGTGGCTGTAAGATTATTGGGTTGATTGCAAGATGGAATTACATATGAAAATGAATATGTTGTACCTGTTGGTATGGCTGCCATTTCTGCTTTTGTAATATTATCGTTTGCTGCTGATGTAGAATAAGTTGCAGGATTACCCGGCGTAACACTCAGAAAGCCAAGTGTCCCGCTTTCATTGTCAATAAAACCTATGGAGCCTCCTTGCGGATACCAATTAGCAGCATTGCTCATATCTCCGTAAACGAATTTAATTTCGCCACTATCTTCGTAAAGTTTTAATTGGTAGCTGACATTAGTGCTTTGGGGTTGTTTACTGTCATCGTAAGTTTCGGTATCATGCCACTCAATTGTTAAAATTTGTGTGCCGGCAGTTCCCGTAAGTTCGTAAAATATGGCTCCGCCAGTAACAGACATATCCATATCGTCCCAGTATGGAGCAATAATAGGAGTAACAGAAGATTGATCGATATTATTTGTGGAACTTACGTCTGCTGTTGTTGTTCCTAAAACAATGGCTCCGTTAACTCCTACGGTAAACTGCGAGTATGAATTTTCATTAAACGTGAAGCTAAATGTGCTGGATAGATCTAATGGAAATTCTGTATCATCGCCGCTTCCCAAATTTGTTCCTGTTGCTGAAATGCTTGAAAATGTTTCAATAGTTTCAGTAAATTGATAATAAATAATGTTTTTTGAGCTAATACATTTAATAAGGTAAACGTAATAAAAACTGTTGTTAAAAAAAAGTGTTTCATGTAATTAGTTTTAAAAATTTATAATTGTTTGATATTAATGTTTTTAATTCAATAACTTTTATTAGGGCAATTTTCTATTTTAATAATTCTCACAATTTGTGTTAAGTGTATGATTTACAATTTTCTTTACAAAAGTACATAAAAAGTAGGCTTTATACCTATACTGCATAAAAATTCAACCGGCTTTCTGAAGTGCTATTTTACCTCACATTTTAATTTAAGGATGTTTTTAATGTTTAATTTAATAAATTAGGAGACGAGTAGCCCTACCGGACCTTTACAGAGACAGCCTTTTTGATTGTGTAAAAAAAGGACGTTTTCAAAATGATTTCATTCATGGGTTATCGTATAAAAATTTATCCGGTAAGAGCACGTCAGAGGGTGGTTGGATTTTTATGTGGTTGCGCTATAAACCTTTTTTATGTACTTTTGTAGTCGTTAATCTGGGGGGAGAAAAAAAACTAAACTTACCATTTTAAAAGAAGTATTAATTACAATTAAAATCCATCGATAATTCGTTTATTATTATGAATTTACTAAATATGAGGCCAATACAAATTGGAAACCTCAACATTTCTGTACCCATCATTCAGGGTGGGATGGGTGTTGGAATTTCTTTATCAGGTTTGGCAGCAGCAGTGGCAAATCAAGGCGGTGTAGGTGTAATTGCAAGTGCAGGACTTGGTTTAATATATCGCAGAAAGAATTCTAATTTCGTTCAGGACAGCATACAAGGATTAAGAAGAGAAATTCAGAAATTTAGAATGAAATCCAAAGGAATTCTTGGTGTTAATATTATGGTTGCGATGTCAAATTTTGCTGACATGGTAAAAACTTCCATTTCGGAAAAAGCTGATATAATATTCAGTGGCGCAGGCTTACCACTGGATTTACCAGGTTTTTTAAAAAGCGACAGCGTGACAAAACTGGTTCCGATAGTGTCTTCAGGGAGGGCAGCAAAAATTATTTGCTTAAAATGGCAACAAAATTATAATTATTTGCCCGATGCTGTGGTGGTTGAAGGGCCCAAAGCAGGCGGACATCTTGGATTTAAAACGGCTCAAATTAATGATCCCAATTATTCTTTGGAACACATTTTACCTGATGTGGTATCAGTAGTGAAGGAGTTTGAAATAAAATCAGGGAAAACTATTCCGGTAATTGCTGCAGGTGGTATTTATTTTGGCCAGGATATCTTAAACATGCAAAAACTTGGTGCAGCCGGTGTTCAAATGGGGACACGTTTTGTTACTACAGAGGAGTGCGATGCTTCCGAATCATTTAAAAATAGTTATCTTAAATCAAAAAAGAAGATATGGAGATTATTATAAGCCCTGTAGGTATGCCAGGCAGAGCAATCCATAACAAATTTATAGAAAAACTGAAACAGGGCAAAAAACATCCCGTGAAATGTCCGTTTAAATGCCTTAGGTCCTGTGATATTACTACTACACCGTATTGTATTATGAACGCATTATTCAGTGCATTTAAAGGTAATTTTAATAGTGGTTATGCTTTCGCGGGCGCCAATGCTTACCTGGCAGAAAAGATTATTTCTGTTCAGGAAACGTTTCAAAACATCAGAAAAGAATACCTGAATTCTAAATAATGAATGAGCAAAATTTAAAAGGATAAAAGATTTCACCAGGAAATGACATATGGAACGTTGCCGATTGCGGGCGATGTTCTATCAAATTACTCAAAAGCTGAAACAGGTTATAACCGTTGAATAATCTACTACCCCGCCTTTTTTTATGCCGTGTGTTGCGCTACATCTCATCTTAGCTGGATAGTAAATTAGCTTTGAAATTAGCACTTCTCCCCCTTACCAAAAGCATATGTTAATACCTGTTAAGATGAAGGTCTTTGAAAACAATGATTAAGAGAGGGTTTTAAGAAACCTGATCCGGGTTTCATTCCGTTTGATTTTTCCTGATTCTGTGTATTGAAAACGGTCTAAAAAAATAATGGCTTTAGGACGTTCATATTTGGAAAGTGCTTTTTCCAATTGTTTTTTTAGTTTGTCATCCGAAATGTTGTGCTTAGGGTTTTCAATAAATAAAACCAACTTTTCCCCTAACCTTTTGTCAGGAAGAGAAGTAAAAAAACAGGGTTGTTTGATCAGATGATTGACTTTTTTTTCAAGGGTTTCGGGAAATAGTTTAATACCCCCTGAGTTGATGACATGGTCTTTTCGTCCTTTCCAGCGGAATGTGGTGGGATTAACTAAATCGACCATGTCGGAAGTTTCGATTTCCTGGCCAAAATATTGAATGATAAGCGTTCCGTTATCTGATTGCCGAAACGAAATCCCCGAAAGGGCATGATAGCATGTTTCCGGATGGGGGCCATTGAGCCGTCGGACAGCAACATGTGTAAGGGTTTCTGTCATGCCATAACTTTGATATATGGCTGGTTCGAGGGTTTGACATTTTTGAATCAGTGTGTCGTCCATGGGGGCTCCTCCCACAAGTATTGTTTTAAAAAAAGATTGTTGGTCCGGATGGTTTATCAGGTTGTGAAGCTGCATGGGCAACACGGCCATAAAATCAATGGGCTGAGAGAATTGTTGCCACGGATCAGAACTCGGTTTATGGGCCACGAGTTGTAATCCGGAATGCAGCGCCCTGACAAGCATCATTTTTCCGGCGATATAAGAAACGGGTAATACCAAACCAGCTGTATCCTGCGAATGATAGCCAAAAAATTGTTGGGTCAACTCTGCTGAACGTAACAGGTCTTGTTTTTGAAAACGGATTAATTTTGGCGGCCCGGTAGTTCCTGATGTTTTTACTTCTACATAGGGTTTGTCATTAAGCCATTCGAGTAGAAAAGTCATGATTTGTTGCTCCCATTCCGGAGTGTTGCTTTGGTTGACTTTATGTTTGGCCAAAAGTTTCAGTGCCTTTTCAGCGTATAATGTTCCGTTGTAATGAAGGGCTTGTTCCATTACATCAAAATTGTAAGTTTGATATATTCCATGATGTGTTGGGGTTGCTGCGAAGAAATCCTGACCGGATTTCCAGCGGTGAAGAAAAATTGTTGGTAAAGAGCTTTCCGGTTCCAAGCCCCTGTGGCAATTCGCTGTTCATGAGAGCCGTCCATTGAGCGATAGCATTGAGTCCGATATTTGATTCCAGGGCACTGGTAATCCACCAGCCAATGTGGTTTTGCTCTGCAATCTGAATCCACCTTTCTGACATGGAGAAACCGCCATTTAAAGAGGGTTTTAAAATGATGTATTGGGGTTGAATGGTATCCAAAAGTTCGTGTTGTTTATGGCAATCGTTGACACCAATCAGTTCTTCATCCAGCGCAATGGGCAGCGGTGTTTGACGGCACAACCGGGCCATTTGTTCCGGCTGGCCGGCACGGATGGGTTGTTCGATGCTGTGAACCGATAACCGGGCCAGCGCCTCTAATTTTTCCGGAGCTTGCGCTACCGAAAAAGCGCCATTGGCATCCACACGAATTTCCAACGTTTCAGGGGAATATCTGTTGCGGATGTTTTTTAAAAGCTGCCATTCTGCCTCCCAGTCGATCGCACCGATTTTTAGTTTCAGACATGTAAAGCCCTGTTGGAGTTTTTCTTCGATTTGTGCATTCATAAATTTTAAATCTCCCATCCAGATAAGCCCGTTGATGGGGATTTTTGTTGTCCCTTCTGTGAAAGGTGTAGGAAAAAGGATAAAAGGATTGCGGGCATGAAATGATTTTAATGCCATCTCCACGCCACTACGGATAGAAGGCCATTCATCTAAATCTATAAGATGTATATGGTTTATATCCCGGCAGGTTTTTGCCAACTGGTCTTCAAACCCGGGCTGGTCATCAGCACTGAGCCCCCTGAACATACCGCATTCGCCATAACCTTTTTTTTCGGGTTTTTGGTCATCGGCTATCCGGATAAACCAAGTTTCTTTCTGATGAAGAATGCCGCGGGAAGTTCCCGAAGGTTGTTTAAATTGAAGGTTATATTTGGTGTATTCTGCGTGAAGCATTCTTACATGACATATCCCAATCCAAACGACACAGAAAAAAGCAGGGTAGTTAACGCCAGTTTTTTTAGTTCTCCGTCCAAATCCTGTGGCAAAGTGTTTTTCATAACATGCAACATGTTTTGGATAAGCATGGGCAGGGTAAGCAGAAATAAAAACTGGTAAGGCGTGTTTAAATGTCGCAAAGAGAAAATTAAACCAGTGATAACGGCTCCGGCAAGAAGAGCTATATGATATATTTTGGCTTTTTGTGTTCCTAACAATACCACCAGGGTGCGTTTCCCGTTTTTTTATCACTAACCTGGTCTCTCATGTTGTTAATATTTAAAACGCCGACACTCAATAATCCCACGGAGGAGGCAGGAAGAAAAATATCCCATGGAAGATGGTTGGTATGAAGGAAAAAAGTCCCTCCAACGCCGGTTAAACCAAAAAAAATAAAAACGAACAAATCGCCATATCCACGGTATCCATAGGGTCGTTTTCCAATAGTATATTTAATGGCTGAAACTATAGCTATAAGTCCTAAAATAAGAAAAAACAGGGTGTTCCCAAAACTGATATCCTGTGTACCTGTAAAAACCAGTATACTTCCTGAAATGATTGTCAGCAGCGAAATAATGACCAGCATCCACCCCATTTGTTTGGATGAAATCTGACCGCTTTGAACCGTTCGTGCCGGACCGATACGACTTTCATTATCAATGCCGTTTTTGGAATCTCCGTAATCATTGGCCAGGTTTGACAGAATTTGCAATAGCAGCGTGGTCAGGAGAGCCAACATGAGTATTGTCCAACTGAATTTGCCGGTATAATAAGCCAGAGAACTGCCTAGAATGATACTTGAAAAAGACAACGGCAATGTTCTTAATCTGAATGCCTGTATCCATGCTGAAAATGATGCCATACGATTTTTTTCTTAAAAGGCTGTTTCTGTATGCAAAAGTAAATTATTTTGTTAATAAACTAACAGGCATTAAACCAGATAATTGATGATTTGTTTATTAGATGGCTGATTTTTGTAAAATCATCCGGGACGGAAGCCTGGCGGGTAGTTGTTTGGACAATTTCATACTTTTGTGTCATGAATAACAAATTGTTTTATTCCATAAATGATTTTAACAGTCAAAGTAAATCAACTTTGATTGAAAATCTGGGCATTGTTTTTACAGAACAGGGAACGGACTATCTTGTTGCTGAAATGCCGGTTGATGAAAAAACCATTCAACCATTTAAAATTTTGCATGGCGGCGCCAATCTGGCTTTGGCTGAAACAATAGGTGGTGCTTTATCGGCCATGGTCATGAACCCGGATGAATATGCGGTTAAAGGTATGGAGATCAATGCCAATCATGTACGTAGTGTCCGTCATGGCGGAAAGGTGATTGCCAAAGCCACGTTTCTTCATCAGGGTCAAAACAGCCATATTGTTCAGATAGCCATTCGTGACCCTCAGGGACATCTGGTATCTATTTCACGACTTACTAATTTTTTACAACGTAAAAATGCCAAATAGAGAAGCGGTCAGAGATTTTAATGTTCTCTTAAAAAAAATGTACCATTTGCTTTTTGGCGGTTGCCCGACAAACCAGATATTTACCGGATGCCGACAGGAACTTATCGGTTTGTTTTTATGGAAGAAGCCCTGACAAAGCCGGGTTTTGTGTTTGCTCCTTTTCATGAAAATTATTTTATTTATTTGTCCATTCTGGATCGTTTAAGCGACTATCAATATCAGGCCTTGCCGGATAAACCAATTAAAATTCCCCCTTTAGCACCTCAATATTCCACAGAATTTTCTGAATATTCCAGGGCTTTTGGCGATATGATGAAGTTTCTACGAAAAGGACCGTTGCAAAAAGTTGTACTTGCAAGGCAGATCAGAACAGAATTGGTGTCTTATAAAAATGCAGCCAACTACTTTTTGGCACTGACAGAGGCTTATCCAAAGGCTTTTGTATTTGCTGTTTTTGTTCCCGGAAGTGGATTATGGATTGGGGCAACGCCTGAAATTTTGTTAAGACATCATCCGGATGGTTATTATGAAGTGTTTTCTATGGCCGGAACCCGTCGGCTGATAGTTTTTATCCCTGGACGGATAAAGAACGCCAGGAACAGGCAATTGTTACTACAGGTGTCAGAGAAGCCTTAAAAAATGCCGGCATCAATGATTTTCAGGTTCACGGACCGTGGAGTATCATACGGCCGGCCTGATACATTTAAAAACGGTTTTCCAAATCCCTGAAACGATTTCTATTGAGGTGTTGGCTGAACTTATTGATTTATTGCATCCTACACCTGCCGTAGGAGGTTATCCGCAAATGTTGGCTAAGGATGTTATCAGAGATTACGAACCGGAAACCGGGATTTCTATACCGGATATCTGGGTTCCACAATTGATTACAAAAAACCACAGCTTTTTGTAAACCTCCGAAGTATGCAGGTGTTTCCTGATTACAGTATCGTTTATGTGGGTGGCGGATTAACCTTAGGTTCGGTGCTTGAGGATGAATGGCAGGAAACAGAAAACAAATCACGGACTTTATTGTCGGTAGCTGAAGTAATGAATTATGAAAAGCACCAATAAAAAAGGCGTAAAGCAGCTGGTGGATATTTTAACCAGCCAGGGGGTCAGGCATTTTATTATCTCGCCCGGTTCCAGAAATGCGCCTGTGATTAAAGCGCTGACAGCACATCCCGATACACGGTGTCATAGTATTGTCGATGAACGTTCGGCAGCTTATGTGGCCCTGGGCATGGCCAAAGCACTGGATGAACCGTGGGCTTGTCGTGCACCTCAGGAACAGCAGCTTTAAATTATGCCCCGGCACTGGCAGAGGCCTATTATCAGGAAGTATCCCTGATTGCCATCACAGCCGACCGTCCTGCAGCGCTTATTGACCAGCGCGAAGGACAGGCTATCCGGCAAAATCAAATTTTTGCCAATTATGTCAGAAAATCGGTGACGCTGCCTGAAGAACCCGAATCTGATATGGCGTTGGCTTTTAACAGACGGCTTGTGTCGGAAGCTTTTTATGCGGCTGTAGAAGCTCCACGGGGGCCGGTTCATATCAATGTTCCTTTAAAGGAGCCTTTATATGAAGAAATTGATTATGCTGAGGCAGAAAAAGAACAGGCCATTCGTTTGTATTCCGCGAAAGCGGAACAACCAAAGGAAACACTGAGTGGAATAACGGACAGGTTTAACGGCTTTCATCGCATTATGATATTGGCGGGTGTTTTAAAACCGGATTCGGAACTTCTGAACAGCCTTCATGTCCTGAGTAATTTTCCTCAGGTTGTTGTGTTCAGCGAACGTACATCCAATTTGCCGGGAGAGAATTTTTTCCATTTTACGGACAGGTTGCTGAATACGACTTCTGCAGAGGAACGGTCTTTGTTAGCGCCCGATTTACTCATAACCATTGGTACAGATGTTGTTTCCAAACAAATCAAAAAATTTTTACGAAACGATCCTCCTCGTGCGCACTGGCATGTTGGTAGTTCTGCTTCTTTTATTGATACTTTTCAGGCTTTGACAGATGTTATTCCTATGGAGCCGGATTTGTTTTTTTCGTTGTTAGGAAAACAGGCTGAGAAGCGGCCTGCTGATTATCAATCGCAATGGAATCGTATCAGGCAAAAGAATCAATCGCGACATGATACTTTTTTGGCCAAAGTTGGATGGTCCGACCTGAAAGCTTTTGAGATCTTGTTGAATCACATACCGGAAGCTTCTGTGCTACATCTGGGCAATAGTTCTCCGGTTCGTTATGCCATGCTTTTTCCGCCGCACAAGCATGTTACGTATTATGCCAATCGGGGAACTAGCGGGATTGACGGTGTTTTGAGTACGGCAGTTGGTTTTGCTTTTGTGACAAAACAGTTGAATACAGTTATATTGGGCGAATTGAGTGCGTTTTATGATAGTAATGCGTTTTGGAACCAGGAATTTCCCCGAAATTTGAAAACAGTAATTATTAACAATCAGGGCGGAGGAATTTTTCGAATTATCCCCGGTCCCGATACGACCGGAGTATTAGAAACTTTTTTTGAAACCCGGCAGGAAATGAATATTAAAGGGCTTGCTGCGATGTATAGCATCCCTTACTGGAAAGCAACTGACGAGAATTCGCTTAAACAGGCAATGGAGCAGGTTTATCATCCTGACACCGGTGCGGCTGTCCTGGAAATAAGAACGCCGGGTGAACAAAACGGAAAGATTTTGCGATCCTACTTTAACAATTTAAAACAAGATTAAATATGGCAACAACAAGAACTTGGAACAGGCTGAAAGATTATGAGGATATTCAATTTGATTTTTTGAAGGAATTGCCAGAATTACTATCAACCGACCGGAAGTAAGGAATGCATTCAGACCTTTAACCGTATCGGAGATGATTGATGCGATGCATCAGTGTCGGGAAAACAATGATATTAATGTGGTGGTGTTAACGGGTGCCGGCGACAAAGCTTTTTGTTCGGGAGGCGACCAGAATGTAAAGACCAAAGGGGGCTATGTTGGCGAAGATAAAGTGCCACGATTGAATGTTTTGGATTTACAAAAACTTATCAGGTCGTTGCCAAAACCAGTTATTGCCATGGTTAATGGGTATGCCATTGGCGGCGGGCATGTCCTGCACGTAATGTGTGATCTGACTATTGCCTCCGAGAAGGCTGTTTTCGGGCAGACCGGGCCGCGTGTCGGAAGTTTTGATGCGGGTTTTGGGTCTTCTTATCTGGCCCGACATGTGGGCCAGAAAAAAGCCCGAGAAATATGGTTTCTGTGTCGTCAGTATTCGGCTCGTCAGGCCGAAGAGATGGGGATGGTTAATGCCGTTGTGCCGTTAGAAGAATTGGAAGATGAAGTCGTTAAATGGGCTAAAGAAATGATGCAGCATTCGCCTATGGCTTTAAGGATGATTAAAATGGGGCTCAATGCCGAGCTTGATGGTCAGGCGGGCATTCAGGAACTGGCAGGAAATGCCACATTGCTCTATTATCTTACGGAAGAAGCCCAGGAAGGAAAAAATGCGTTTCTTGAAAAACGTAAACCTGATTTTCAGAAATTTCCCAAATTTCCTTAGTCGGTCTTAACGGGCCTGATGAATGAAGTTAAAACCCGATGCCTTATTTTATGAAAGCACCGGGTTTTTGGTAAAAGGTTTAGGGATTCAGCTTGTCCCAGTCAGCATAATATTCGATAACTACGTGGGTTTTGGGGTCGGTTACAATAAATTCATTGGAATTGTAAGTCCATTCCATGGTTTCAGAGCCCCCACCGCTTTGGGTAGTAATCAGGAACCGGTTGGCCAGCTGTCCGAAATATCTTGACTGTTCGCGCAGTGAAGGTTGGTCGCCACCGCTGGGATCGACCATAATCCATCCGTAGCGGGGTAAATAAATTTCTACCCAGCGATGAAATACATCATCCATGCTGGCATTTTCGCCCCTGACGACTACCGAACCAACATATCTCGCCGGAATGCCTGCAGCCCGGCATAAGGCAATATACACAAACGCATATTCAGAGCACGAACCATTTCCCCGTGCCAGGACAGCGGGTGCGGTATTCCATCCCCCAACCATTTCGTAATACATGTTTTCTGTCAGATAATGATATAATTTTCGTGCTGTCCAGTAAGGATTATCTATGTCGTTTACAACTTTTTTAACGGTTTGTTGAATGAGCGGGTGGGTAATACGGTATTTGTTGTTGTTTTTCAAATATTGTGTTTTAATATTTTCAGGAATTTCTTCCATGGGGCCCACCTTATCGGGATAGATAAAATAATTTACTTGCCAAATTTCGGCTTTTGTGGTCATGTGGATTGTCCTGGAATGGCCGGGTTTAAGGTTTTTGAAATGATAGTGGGCGGTAGCCTGGTTCCAGCTGTCAGTTTGGATCTCGTCGTAAGTCGGGTCATAGCTGATTTCTCCTATAATTTTCTGTGTTATCCGGTTTTGGGGTATAGCCAGGTGGATGTCAGCCGTTTTAACCTTGCCGGGCCCAAAATTGGTAATTTGGTAAGTATAGGTTATTGTTGCTGTTCTTTTGTCGGTTAGCTGATATTTTTGACCATCGCGGGTTTTTAATGAAAAAACAAGGTCTTTTTCCGAATCGACAGCCCACAGGTTTTCACCGTCCCAGGCAAGATCACGGACATAGGGACCAGGGGCTTTCGTATTGATGATAACGGTTCCGTCTTCAGGTGAAACCATATAAATTTCATCATGTAACCGGTCAGTGACCCATAAATACTGTCCGTCGAAGGTGAGGCCATGCGGGTGTGTTGCCGGAGCCGGAATGCTACGGATGGTGGTCCCATCGTTTGGGTCCAGCTGCACCAGCCTGTTCCCGGCGTCATCGGCACACCAAAGATAGTTCCCGTCCCAGGCAAGTCCGTGGGGTCTTTTTGTCGGAGCCGGAATGGCATGTAGAATAGTGCCATCTGTTGGATCGATTTGATAAATGATGCCTTCATAGTGCTCTGCCTTAGGAATGCCGCCTTTGATATCGGCATTCCACAGGAATTTTCCATCCCACGCCATCCCCATTGGCCAGTAGCCCGGCGAAGGGAGTGAACGAATAACCGCTCCGGTATGAGGATTAAGTGCTGTTAACTGGTCTGTTTGCCGGTCGGCGGTCCATAGATGTTTATCGTCGAATGTCAAACCTGTCGGATAATTTCCTGGTGTCGGATAGTGGTTTTTTATGGCTCCTGTCTGAGCTGTTGTGGTTGAAAGCAGCACAACAAGGATCCCTAAAACATAGAGTGTTCTTTTCATAATTTTGTTAATGTTTGATTCCATTCTGAAATGGTTGATTAATATCTTTTTTTATAAAAGCAGAAAAATAATAAATTATTTATGAGTGTAAGATTTTTTCTCCTTTTAAATTTGCTTTTATCGGGTTTGTTTCGTAAATTTCCAGCATTAATGATACCGAAATAAAAATAATAAAAACCATGAAAAATAAATTTTTACTTGCAATAGCGGCGTTTATGCTTTTTGGAGGTGTTTCGTGTAAACAGCAATGTGATGAAACAGCCGAACGAAAAGCGGTGGAATTGGTGTTGGAAAATTATGTCATTGCCAATGAGACCAAAAATATTGATTTGATTCGGGAAATCTGGGCGCCAAAGAATGACATCATTATTTTCGGAACCAATTCTGATGAAAAAATTGAAGGATGGGAAAATATCCAGGATACATTCAAGAAACAGTTTGAAACTATGGAGGAAATGTTTATTTCCGTCACCCAGCAAAAGATTTATTTGAATTGTACCGGGAATACAGCCTGGTATTCTCAGATTATGGATATCAATTATACCGAGAATGGTGAAGCGAAGGATTTTGAAGGCATTCGTTTTACGGGGGTGTTGGAAAAAATTGATGGAAAGTGGTATATTGTGCAAAGTCACCTTTCGATACCCTACCGGTCTATGGAAAAACAAAATAATGCAGCGTAAAAAAGCGGCAAATCTATTCTGATTTGTCCGCTTTTCGGTTAAAATACTTTGAAAATCTATTCTGCCAAAACGATAACATGGTTGTTTTTCACTTCTATGGTACCGCCATTGATATCGAAAAACTGAAATTCGTTTTGATGGTTCTTTAGCTTAATTTTTCCTTTTCCTAAAACGGAAATCATGGGGGCGTGAAAGTTTAGTATTTCAAACAATCCATCTACGCCAGGGAGTTGAATTAATGATGCTTCTCCTTTGAAAACCGTTTTTTCCGGTGTGATGATTTCAATATTCATAGCTTTGGTTTAACTTTCGGCCAAAATTTTCTTTCCTTTTTCGATGGCTTCTTCAATAGAACCGACCAGGAGGAATGCTGCTTCGGGATACTCATCAACTTCACCGTCAAGGATCATTTTAAATCCTTTAATAGTATCTTCGATGCTTACAAATTTACCTTCCAGACCGGTAAACTGCTCTGCTACAAAGAAAGGCTGCGACAGGAAGCGTTGTACACGACGGGCACGGTGTACAACCAACTTGTCTTCTTCAGAAAGTTCTTCCATACCGAGGATGGCAATGATATCCTGGAGTTCTTTGTTCCGTTGAAGAATGGCCTTAACACGTTGGGCGGTATCATAATGGTCGTCACCAACGATTTGAGGTGTCAGGATGCGGGAAGTTGAATCCAGCGGGTCAACAGCCGGGTAAATGCCGAGTTCTGAAATTTTTCGGCTTAAAACCGTGGTGGCATCCAAGTGGGTAAAAGTTGTGGCGGGAGCCGGGTCTGTCAAGTCATCTGCCGGAACATAAACAGCCTGAACAGAAGTAATAGAGCCTCGTTTGGTAGAGGTAATGCGTTCCTGCATGGTTCCCATTTCTGTAGAAAGTGTAGGCTGATATCCTACCGCCGAAGGCATCCGGCCCAGCAGAGCAGAAACCTCTGAACCGGCTTGTGTAAAGCGGAAAATGTTGTCAATAAAGAATAAAATATCGCGTCCGCCGCTTTTTTCATCGCCATCACGTAAATATTCGGCAAGTGTAAGTCCGGATAAAGCCACACGGGCACGGGCTCCCGGAGGCTCGTTCATCTGGCCGAAAGTCATCGATAGCTTGGATTTTTTCAGTTTTTCTTTATCAACTTTGCTCAAGTCCCATCCGCCTTTTTCCATACTTTCGTTAAAAGCATCTCCGTATTGGATGATTCCTGCTTCAATCATTTCTCTCAGGAGGTCATTTCCTTCACGGGTACGTTCTCCGACACCGGCAAAAACAGACTGGCCGGAATATTTTAGGGCAATATTGTTGATCAATTCCTGAATCAGTACAGTTTTTCCTACACCGGCACCACCAAACAGGCCGATTTTTCCGCCTTTGGAATAGGGCTCTATCAGGTCGATCACCTTAATGCCCGTGTAGAGTACTTCCTCAGTGGTGGAAAGCTGGTCAAATTTTGGGGGGTCTGCGTGAATGGGGCGGCGTGTTTTTGTTTTTACCGGGCCTAATCCGTCAATGGTGTCTCCTATGATGTTGAAAAGACGCCCGTTGATCTCTTCGCCTTCGGGCATGGTGATGGGTTGTCCGGTGTTTATAACTTCGAGCCCGCGTGACAAACCGTCGGTTCCGTCCATGGCAATGGTTCTAAAAGTGTTTTCTCCGATATCCTGTTGACATTCCAAGACAATTTCGTGTCCTTCAGGGTGTTTCACCACAAGGGCATCATAAATTTCGGGCAAGTCTTTTACATCATCAAAAGCGACATCTACAACGGCTCCGATTATTTGGGCAATTTTACCAACATGCTGCTGTTCCATAAGTGTAAGATTAATTTTGGGACAAAAATATAAAAGGTTTTTGAGTTATATATATTTGATCTTTTAAAATATGGGTTTGTTTCCTGATTAATATTCATTGATTTCAACTGCGGGGGAAGAAGCCGGATTTTCGTTAAGGTTGCTGATGGTATTATCCGAATTGTTAATTTTTTGTTGTTTGCCGTGGAAAAACTTTTTTTGAAAAAGAAGCAGGGAGAAAACGCCAATGGTGATGGCCGAATCTGCTATATTGAATACAGGGCGGAAAAAGACAAAGTAATCGCCACCGACAAACGGAAGCCAATCAGGATAATAACCTTTCAGAATCGGAAAATAAAACATATCGACTACCCGACCATGCAGGAAAGAACTGTATCCGCCTTCCGGAGGAAATAATGTTGCAACCTGGTTGTAGCTGTGGGAAAAAATCATGCCGTAAAAAGCGCTGTCAATCATGTTTCCCAATGCTCCGGCAAATATTAAGGACATGGTGATGATTAATCCGCCGTGAGATTTTTTGCGAACAAGATGAATCAAATACCAGCCAATAAAAAATATGGCGGTAAGCCGGAATAAACTTAAAGCCAGTTTCCCCCACGCTCCTTCGAGTTGCATGCCAAAAGCCATTCCGTTATTTTCGGTGAAATGGAGAAAACCCCAGTTTCCGAATAATGAAATTTCCTCACCAATCATCATGGTGGTCTTAATCCAGATTTTGACCACCTGATCGATAATGAGTACCAGAAAAATGGTAAAGGTTGCCTTTTTCAAAACTGTTTATTTGTTATCTTTTTCGTAATTAGGCCTTAGCTTCGTGTTTTGATATTGGTTTTTTTGGCTTCTATACTCAGGGTTGCATGTGGTACACTGCGCAGTCGTTCTTTGGAAATAAGCTTTCCGGTGACCCGGCAAATTCCATAAGTTTTGTTTTCAATACGAACCAATGCATTCTCCAGATTTTGGATAAACTTGTGCTGGCGAGCGCTAACCTGCCATTTTCTTCTTTTGACAATACCTGATGGCCTTCTTCCAAAACTTTGAAGGTTGGTGAAGTATCATTTGTGTCGTGCTCATTTCCTGTCGTATAAGCCTCTGTCAACATGTCGAGGTCTCTTTTGGCTTTTTCGAGCTTGTCTAAAATAATCTGACGGAATTCTTCCAATTCTTCATCAGAATATCTGGTTTTTTCTTCTTTTTTTGATTCTTCCATAGTCATAGCCTTTACGTCTTATTTAAAATTCAGACCTTCTCAATGTGCACATTAACCGTAATCCCGTCATCAAGTTCAACTTCCGTTGCTTTTTTATTTTCCATCGATTCAAAGGTCAGGGAATCGGCCAACGTCTCCGAACAAATATAGGAAAAATTATGCTTTACTGCTTCATTTAAAATGGTGTTATTACCCAATTTAATTGAGATTTTGTCGGTAACTTCAAAATTATTTTCTTTTCGGAGATTTTGAATGCGGTTAACCAGGTCGCGTGCTACGCCTTCCATTTTGAGTGATTCTGTCAATTCCACATCCAGCGCAACTGTTATTTTATTCTGAGAGGAAATGGCTAATCCCGGAATATCTTGTGTGGTAATTTCCACATCATCAGGGGTAATCTGCATGTTTTGTCCTTCAATTTCCAGCGAAAAATTTCCCTGATTCTCCAGCGCTGCAATGTCCTTTTGGTCCATTTTTGCCAGGCTTGTGAAATGTGTTTCATCATTTTGCCATATCGTGGACCGAGCGTTTTGAAATTGGGTTTAATGGTCTTCACCAATACACCTTCAGTATCTTTGATGAAAGCAAGTTCTTTTACGTTTACTTCCGAAAGGATTAATGATTTTACTTTTTCTACCTGTTTTTCAAAATGTGGATTCAGAACCGGCAGAAGTATTTTCCGGAGGGGTTGTCTTACTCTGATACCGGATTTTTTTCGCAAACTAAGTACCTGTGACGATATTTGTTGTGCCAGTTGCATTCGTTCTTCCAACATTTTATCGATTTGGTTCTTGGCTGCTTTTGGAAAAAAAGCCAGGTGAACGGAAGGATGCTCTTGTCGGCCTGATATATCATTTAAGTCCTGATAAAGCCTCTCGGAATAAAAAGGCGCTATGGGAGCCATCAGTATAGCCGTGGTTTCCAATGTTTTATAAAGGGTTTGATAGGCGGAGATTTTATCTTTTGTCAGGTCTCCTTTCCAGAATCTGCGACGTGACAAACGAACATACCAGTTACTTAAATGATCATAAACAAAATTTTGGATAAGCCGTCCGGCGCGGGTGGGTTCGTATTGTTCGTAGCTTTCGCCTGCCTGTTCAATCAGGGTGTTGAGTTCTGAAAGAATCCACTGGTCTATTTCAGGGCGGTCGGTGAAAGGTATTTCCGCCTCCGAATAGGTAAATCCATCAATGTTGGCATATAATGCAAAGAAGTTGTAAGTGTTAAATAATGTTCCGAAAAATTTTCTCCTGACTTCGTCAACACCAGCTTCGTCAAATTTCAGGTTGTCCCAGGGTTGTGCGTTGGTAACCATGTACCACCTGACGGCGTCAGCGCCGAATTTTTCCAGCACCTGGAAGGGGTCAACCGTATTACCTTTGCGCTTGGACATTTTGTCGCCAAACTTATCCAGCACTAATCCGTTAGAAATCACATTCTTGTAAGCAACATTGTTGAACAACATGGTGGCTATGGCATGAAGCGTGAAAAACCAGCCCCGGGTTTGGTCAACTCCTTCGGCTATAAAGTCTGCGGGAAAGTTGTCAGCAAATAATTCTTTATTTTCAAACGGATAATGATACTGGGCATAGGGCATAGAACCTGAATCGAACCAAACGTCGATTAAATCTTTTTCGCGATAAAGTCTTTTGCCTGAATCGGATACCAGCACTACTTCATCCACATAGGGCCGGTGCAGGTCTATGGTATCATAATTTTCTTTTGACAGATTTCCTGGTTCGAAACTGGCAATGGGATTTTTTTTCATTACACCGGCAGCAACCGATTTATCAATTTCCTGTTTGAGTTGTGCTACGGAACCGATACAAATTTGTTCTGATTTGTCTTCAGAAGTCCATATAGGCAGCGGAATCCCCCAATAGCGCGAACGGGAAAGGTTCCAGTCAACCAGATTTTCAAGCCAGTTGGCAAAACGCCCCTGACCTGTGGCTGCGGGTTTCCAGTTGATGGAATTGTTCAGTTCCAGCATTTGTTTTTTGTAACGGGTGGTTTTTACAAACCAGGAATCCAGCGGATAGTATAAAATCGGCTTGTCGGTCCTCCAGCAATGTGGATAGTTGTGGACATATTTTTCAACTTTGAAAGCTTTGTTTTCTTTTTTAAGCATGACCGCTAAATCCACATCCAGGGTTTCCTGTTTTTCTAAAGAATTGTCATAGTCATTTTTCACATACCTTCCGGCGTAGGCTTTATAGGCGTCTTTGTTGACATAGGTATTCACAAAATCATCATCCAAATCAGCCAGGTCGTAAAATTTTCCCTGAAGAGAAACCATGGGTTTCTTTTCACCGTTTCGGTCAATGAGGAGAAGAGGCGCAATTCCTGATTGTTTGGCGACACGGTCATCGTCGGCCCCAAAAGTGGGGGCGATATGCACCACGCCGGTTCCGTCTTCTGTGGTTACATAATCTGCGGGAATGACTTTGAAGGCATCTCCCATAGGTTTTATCCACGGAATCAGTTGTTCAAAACGGAGGCCTTCAAGATTTTTTCCTGAAAATTCATCTACAATCCTGTAAGGAATGTTTTTATCACCAGGTTTGTAGTCATCAAAAGGAATGTTCTGATTTTTAGGATTAAAGTAAGCCGCAAAGCGTTCTTTTGCCAAAATTACGGCTAACGGTTTGCCGGTGTAGGGATTGTAGGTTTCCACCATCTGATAGGTGATTTTTGGTCCTACAGCCAAAGCTGTATTCGATGGTAAAGTCCAGGGTGTAGTCGTCCAGGCCAGAAAAAAAGTGTTAAATCCGGATTTTGACAGGATGGGTTCAGATGTTTCATCGGCAACTATCTTAAACTGTGCCGTAACCGTGGTGTCTTTCACGTCTTTATAGCATCCGGGCTGGTTCAGCTCGTGGGTGCTCAAACCGGTTCCGGCAGCAGGAGAATAAGGCTGAATGGTGTAGCCCTTATAAAGTAATCCTTTTTCATGCAATTTGGAAAGTAAATACCAGACAGTTTCAATGTATTTGTTGTCGAAGGTTATGTAGGGATGTTCCAAATCGACCCAGTAACCCATCTTTTCAGTGAGGTCACTCCATAAATCTTTATATTTCATCACATCCCTACGGCATGCTTTGTTATAATCTTCAATGGAGATGGTTTTACCAATGTCTTCTTTGGTGATGCCTAGTTGTTTTTCTACACTGATTTCAACAGGGAGCCCGTGGGTGTCCCAGCCCGCTTTTCTTTTCACCTGATAACCCTGAAGGGTTTTATAACGGCAAAAAATATCTTTGATGGTTCGGGCCATTACGTGGTGAATGCCCGGTTTGCCATTGGCAGACGGCGGCCCTTCGTAAAAAATAAACGGCTTGGCTCCTTCCCTGGTTTCTATGCTTTTATGAAAAACATCCTGTTCTTTCCAGTATTGCCCTACTTCTGCGGCAATTTGTGTAAGATTAAGTGTTTTGTATTCCTTATACTTCATCAAGGCAAATTTTTAGCGCTATCAAAATGGTTGCAAAGCTAAGAAAATAATCAAATACGTTTTATGAATTCGGGTGTCAAAAAAACCAGCTTAAACTTTCTATTCTCAGCCTGTTTATGAATTGTATTTTTGCATAACGATGAAAAAACATTACACGATACCGGTTTTTATTCCTGAGGTGGCCTGTCCGCATAAGTGCGTTTACTGTAACCAACAGGCGATTACTTCTGTACATCACATCCCGACTTATGATGATGTTATTCGAATTATCGAATCACATCTGGCTACGATTCCGCCGGAAAGTGACATTGAGGTGGGTTTTCTCGGTGGCAGTTTTACCGGAATCCCCAAAGATGAAATGACAGGTTATTTAACTCAGGTACAATCTTATTTAGAGAGAGGGAAAATTAGTGGCATCAGGCTATCAACAAGGCCCGATTATATTACACCGGAAATACTTGAAGTATTAAAGACTTATCACGTCGGTACCATTGAATTGGGGGCCCAATCTACCGATGAACAGGTGTTACGCCGTGCTGCCCGAGGACATACTGCCGAGCAAATCCGCGAAAGCGCCGGCCTGATTAAGTCTGCGGGATTCAGGCTTGGTCTTCAAATGATGCTTGGCTTGCCCGGCGACAACCTGGAAAAATCTTTCCGGACGGCCTGCGATATCGTTAGCTGGAAAGCAGATTGCACAAGGATTTATCCTACTTTGGTGATAAAGGATACTCCGTTGGCAAAAATGTGGCAAAAAGGTTTGTACCAGGAACTAAGCCTTGCGGAAACCATTGATTGGTTGCGGACTATCATTCCGGTTTTTGAAAACAATCATGTGAAAATTATTCGCATCGGATTGCATCCTTCAGAAGGATTTCTGGATGGTTCTGAGCTGCTGGCCGGGCCGTTTCATGTCGCATTAAAAGAACTTGTGATGACAGAAGTGTGGTTCGATAAATTGAAGGCGGCGTTGACAAGTAGGGCGCAATCAGCTGTCGTTTATGTACATCCGACGGAGATTCACTATGCTGTCGGACATGCCTCTAAAAATAAAACCAGGCTTCAGAAAACGCATCCCGGCCTGTTTATCAGGCAGGATGTGGCGGTTAAACCCGGAACTTGTCATGTTGATTATTGTTGATTATCGTATATCGAAAACGGCACAGCGCCGTTTGGCCAAAGAGGGAGAAGTGGTTTTGTTTCGAACAAAAAACGTGGTGTATGACGTAATTTCCGGTCATCCGGATATTTTTATGTGTCCTGTCAGAGGCAGGATGGTGGTTTCGCCGCAAACACCTGACGAAATTCTCAAAAAACTGGACCAATACCAGATTTCGTTTGTTACCGGCACATCGCAAACCGGAGCGGTTTATCCGGAATCCGTCCATTACAATGCTGCGACAACCCGGCATCTTCTTATTCATCATTTGAAAATTACTGATCCGTTTATTCTGAAGGCCTACCATCCTTCGCAGCGTTATCATGTCAATCAGGGATATACCGGTGTAGCACCTGGTTCTGGAAAGTAATCCGCCGGTTGTGATTACCAGCGACCGGGGGGTTTTTAAAACAATGCAGTCACATTTTAAAGTCTTTTTTGTAAATCCTGAAACCATTCACCTGGAAGGTTTTAAACATGGATTTTTTGGCGGGTGTGTGGGTGTTTTGAAAAATAACATCTATCTGAACGGAAATCCGTACCGGCATCCTGACGGAAGGCGGCTGGAGGCGTTTGTGAATAGCTATGGTTTTGAAATAGTTGCCTTGTCGGACGGTCAATGGAGCGATGTGGGTAGCATTCTGTTTCCTGAGGGCCCGAAATAAAATTTTAGTGTAATTTTGTATGTTATGATTCCTGAAGATAAAATCCGAGAAGTACTTGAAACGGCAAGAATTGAAGAGGTAGTAGGCGAATTTGTCAGCCTAAAAAAGCGCGGACAAAATTATATCGGTTTGTGTCCTTTTCACAATGAAAAGACTCCCTCATTCAATGTGTCTCCTTCCAAAGGAATTTTTAAATGTTTTGGATGTGGTGAAGGTGGAAATGCTATTAATTTCATCATGAAACATGAGCATCTAACCTATCCTGAGGCCATTAGATATGTGGCAAAAAAATATAATATTGAAATTGAGGAAAAAGCAGAATCGGAGGAAGAAAGAAAAGCACGTGATGAGCGGGAAAGCCTGATGGCTGTAGTAGCTTTTGCTCAAAAACATTTCACAAAAAATCTGATGGAGAGTTCTGAAGGCCGAAGTGTAGGCCTGAGTTATCTTCATGAACGCGGGTTTAATAAAAAGACTATCGAGACTTTTCAGTTGGGCTACAGTCCGGATAAATGGGACGACTTGACCAAAATTGCGTTGGAAAACGGATACCGAAAAGAATTTCTTGAAAAAGCCGGACTTTCGGTGGTGAAACCAAACCATGTCTATGATAAATTCAGGAGCCGGGTAATTTTTCCTATCCAGAATCTTTCGGGCCGTACCATAGGTTTTGGTGGTCGGATATTGGGAAAAACTGACAAACAAGCCAAATATCTGAATTCGCCTGAATCGGTTATTTATAATAAAAGCCAGGTACTCTATGGAATTTATTTTGCTAAAAGTGAAATTGTTAAACAGGACCGGTGTTATTTGGTAGAAGGCTACACGGATGTGTTGTCGTTGTTTCAAGCAGGGATAGAAAATGTGGTGGCTTCTTCGGGCACCTCTCTGACAACCGGACAAATTCGTTTGATTAAGCGCTATACCAATAATGTTACCATTTTGTATGACGGCGATCCGGCCGGAATCAAAGCTTCTTTGCGGGGCATTGATATGTTTCTGGAAACCGGCATTAATGTCCGGGTGGTTTTATTCCCTAAAGGTGAAGACCCGGATTCTTTCGCCCGTAATCATACGACTTCGGAAACCAAATCTTACATTGAATCCCATTCCGAGGATTTTATCACCTTTAAAGCCAAACTATTATTACATGATACGGGTGAAGACCCTATTGCGCGTGCCAATGCCATTGATGCAATTGCCAGGAGTATTGCCACCATTCCCAATTTATTGCAGCGGGAAGAATATATCCGTTCTACCTGGGAAAAATTAGGTGTTGATCAGCAAAATCTGACCTATAGGATTAATGCTTTGCGTGCGGATAACCGCAAAGTACAACAAAAGCGGGAAGAATTTCAGGTGGCATCCAAACCGGCTGCTCAGCCAGCAAAACAGGTTTCGGTTATGGCCGATGAGCATATTGAAGAGAAAGAACTTATCCGCCTGCTTATCAAACATGGCCGTGTGTTGATACTAATCAAAACCGAACTAGGTCCCTCCAGCATCAGTGTGGCTGAATATATACTAAATGAAATCTTCAGCCATCATTTCCGGTTTCACAATCCGGTTTATGAGGAAATCATCATGCTTGTTAAGGAGCAGCTTGAAGCTGATTTTATTCCGGACGAAACCTTTTTTCTTCGCCATGAAAAGGAAAATATCAGCCAGACGGCTATTGACCTGACCACCACACGCGACAGCATCAGTAAAAACTGGTTTGAACAAAAAGGTATTCGTATCAGTACCGAAGAAGACCATCTGAAGGAATTGGCAGAATCGTTGATATGGGATTTTCAGCTTAAAGATATTGAAGCGCAGATCAGAGACCTTCAGAAAAGTATTCAGTCTGTGACAGGAGAGGACTATGAAGCGCTTTTGGAAACTTATCGCACTTTGTCGCAAAAACGGGCGGCCATCCATAAAAAACGCGGGCGTATCATTTTTAAATAAAACCTGATACAAACTTTATATAATGCGGGAAAATAAAAAAATGGGAAACAACTTAATGTCGCCTCCCATTTTTCGTTAACAACCGTGATGTGTTTTGCTCCTGACATCTTAAAGACCGGCCACTCTCATGAGTTCCTTTCTTTAAGCCAATGCAGAGATGATTCCGCCGTTGTGGCAATCGCTGCAAAGATTTCTGAAAATTATCAGAAACAAAGCGACCAAAAGTAAAAGGAGATGTTTTACCGGCAAAATGTTTTTTGATTTTATTTTCCTAAAGTTATTAACAATTTTAACCAACAATTGTTAATAACTTTGATTAATTCTTTAGAATCAAAGTTTTACCATTATAATTTTTATAAATATTAATCATCTCTTTTAACTCGCTGTATTCTTTTTGATTAAAAGTTTTCTTTTCAATGTTTATGGAACGATTAATCTTAACCGAATTTCCTTTATTCCTGATTTTCAGCGAAGCATAACCCCAGTCAGTTTTGTTTTTAAGATTTATCTCCTGATTGACACATTGCCACCCTTCGAGTTCTACTTCCAGTTCGTAATCTTCCTGAATGGGATAAGGGAGCGTGTAAATTGTTTGTCTTTCGTCGAATAGTAAGGGTTTCCATTCTGAAACAGCGCTTTTAATTTCCGGAATTTGAAAGCGATACCTGGACTGTATTTTCGACAGTAAGTTGGTAGTATCTTTAAAAGTTATTGAATAAGAAGTGCTTACAATACTGCTTTTTGTACGTTCCACTGTGTTCGGTTTTATGGGATAGATTATTTTTTTTGCTGTTGAATCATCAAAAAGGGCTTTCAGATGATTGGGATAGTGTTGCAAATATAAAGAGGCGGTACCTAAATTAATTGTTTTTGTGATGCGCAGATCGCCCTTAAATTTGATGATATTATCCGCTTCATAAATTTGGATGACCTGGTTGGTTTTTCCTGAAACAACCGGCGTTGCCAACTGTCCGGCATAGCGGAACCATTGGTTATAAGCAAAAGGTTTATTGACATCCAAAAGGATTGGGACTTCATCTTTCAGGTCTATCTTTACTTTAAGTTGATTGTTTTTTAAAAGTGGAATGACATTTTTTTGATATACTACTACTGGTTCGGCATGGATACCAGCTTCAATCACCATAGCTGTCAGGAGTAGTGATTTTTCCATTTTCGTAGCTATATTTGATTGAAAAACTTCCCGCAGGGTTCTTACTTTCCCGCCTGTTTGGGCTATTTCCAGATCAGAATAACCTGGTTGGTTTCTGACATAATCATGCAGGCGAAACAGCAACGCCACCTTTGAAGGATATTGTTTTTTTTGTGTTGCCACCCAGTTAGAAAGTGTTTTGGGCAGATCGTAAACGATATCATCAACAAACAACTGACTTTTGACGGCATCTTGTCCCTGGTGCAGAAAAGCTCAGGGGTTGCA
>LZCG01000020.1_pt1 | contig 28076 bp, 37 predicted proteins | sample 768541 | NCBI WGS metagenome assembly LZCG01 (sample SAMN05200874, study PRJNA324366) | oil field metagenome | isolation source: sample BH-FW-1 from oil reservoir | place: India: Bombay High | collected 2015-07-11
CTATATGGGGAGATATCTGAGCATTGATCTCAGCCGGGGGAAAGTGGAGGTCCGCGAACTCAGTTTGGATCTCGTCAGAGAGTATCTCGGAGGCAATGGGTTCGGCGCACGCGTTCTTTTCGATGAGGTTGGTCCGGATGTCGATCCCTTTGCAGAAGAGAACAGGTTGATTTTTGCTACTGGGCCATTAGGAGGGACGCGTTGGCCAGCGTCGGGAAGGGGAGAGGTGATAGCAAAGTCGCCGTTGACCGGGATATACGGCGATGCGAATGCCGGCGGCATGTTCCCCGCGTTCCTGAAGTTCGCCGGTTACGACATGATAATCATTCAGGGGAAGTCGCCAACGCCGGTGTTCCTCTACATTGCGGACGGTAGACCGGAGATCAAGGACGCCTCGCATCTTTGGGGCCTCGATGCCTTGGAAACAGAGGCAGAGATCAGGCGACGGCTCGGTTCGTCCATTCAGGTTGCCAGTATCGGGCCTGCTGGCGAGAACCTCGTCCGGTATGCCTGCATTACCTCCAGCCCGCAAAGGAGCTTTGCACGCAGTGGGATGGGGGCTGTCATGGGATCGAAGAGGCTAAAGGCAATTGCGGTGTCAGGAAGAGAGAGGCCCCATCTTGCGCACCCGAAAGAGTTCATAGAATACGCTAACAGAATGCATGAGCGTTTGCGCGCGAACAAGGACCGGCTTATCCTAACGCGTATGGTACGCCGAATCTCGTGCCCGCGATGAACGAGATTGGTCGCTTTCCCACCAAAAACTTCCAGTTTGGCAGTTTCGATCAGGCTGATCGGATCGGGCCTGACGCGCTACAGAGGTTTTTCGTCAAGGGTATGGCGTGTTTCGGTTGCCCTATCAGGTGCGACAAGTTGTATAGAATCGAGGAGGGGGAGTTCAAAGACACCATGCTCAGCAGCGTCGAGTATGAGACGCTCAGTTCCCTCGGCTCAGGGGTGGCGAACGGCAACCTGGAAGCGATCCTGAAAGCAAATGACGTCTGTGACCGCTTAGGAATCGATACCATCTCCGCTGGCCGCACGATCTCCTTCGCGATGGAACTTTATGAGAAAGGATCATCACCGAGCGCGATACAGGTGGGCTGCAACTCGAGTGGGGTGATTATCACCTCGTCCTTAGGTTGTTGGAGATGATAAGTCGCCGCGAGGGCATTGGAGACCTCCTTGCCGAGGGAACGAGGCGTATGGCCGAAGCGATCGGACATGGAGCAGAGGAATACGCGATGCACGTCAAGGGGCAGGAGATTCCGGCCCAGGACGGCCGCGCGCAGCAGGCGATGGGGTTAGCTCATGTCACATCGACCGTGGCGCCGATCATCTCAAAGCCCTTCCCACTGTCGATGAAACAGGGTATCCAGGAGCAGCAGAACGGCGGTACGGTACAGCTCGGCTCCCCGAGGTGTACGATCCCCATGCGACAAAGCATAAACCTTATGTGGTCAAAGATGGGGAAGATTTCGGGGTCATCATCGATTCATCCGGCCTCTGCAAGTTGGCAGGGACACTGTGTTTCTTCGATATTTACTGGGAGGAGATGGCAGAGGGACTCACGCTCGCTACGGGGATCGATTTCGATGTTGCCACTCTAAAGACGATCGGTGAGCGGGTCTACAACCTGATGCGGGTTTATAACGTTCTTCATGGAATCACAAGCAAAGACGATACGCTTCCCAAGAGGTTTTTAGAGGAACCTTCTCCCTCCGGAGGGGCAAAGGGACAGGTCTGTCACCTGCCGGAGATGTTGCCGAAGTATTATCAGTTACGCGGATGGGATAAAAAGACCGGCATTCCCAAACGGGAAACGCTTAAACGTCTCAGGTTGGAAGAGGCAATTCACAGACTGCACGAAGCAGGAATCAGGTTATAGCTTATGAGAAAAGTAAAATCAATAAAGGTGAAATGAGGATTCTAGTCTGCGGGGGGAAAGTTGCTCTTCACACCGGCGTATTCGCTTGTGATCTAGTTATTGAAGGGGGCCGAGTCACCGCGATGGGGAGCTCGCTTGCTGCGTTGGGGCCGTTCGATCGGACGATCGATACCACGGGACGACTGATCCTGCCAGGGTTGATCGACGCGCACGTCCACCTGCCGTGGAAGACTGGTGATCTCCGTTCGCAGGATGATTTCGCCTCCGGTACGCGAGCAGCGGCCTGGGGAGGTGTGACAACAGTCATCGATTTGCATCCCAGTACAGGGAGAATCACTGTTAAGCGCTGTGCGAAGGAGACGCGAGGAGGCAGAAGATTCCTCTTACACGGACTTTTCCCTTCATGCCGTGATCAACTACTTCGATGAGTCGCTTGCCGAAGAGATTCCACGGGTGGTACAGGAAGGAATGCCCAGTTTCAAGCTGTACATGCTCTACCCCGGGTTGCAGGTAAGAGATGGGGAAATCTATCAGATCATGCAGTGGGTGAAACAAGCCGGTGGTTTGGTAGGCGTCCACGCAGAAAATGGCGATATCATCGATGTCCTTACGCACCATCTTGTTATAAACGGCAAGTTATCCCCTCCTAACCATTATTCTAGTCGGCCGGCTTTCGTGGAAACAGAGGCGATACAACGAGTTCTCTTTCTCAATCGAGTTGTCGATGGGCGATTGTATTTCGTCCATGTCTCAACGGGCGGTTCACTTGTCCTAATCGACAAGGCGCGGCAGGAGGGTCAGCGCGTATACGCGGAGACCTGCCCGCACTACCTCTTGCTCACTGCAAAGCGGTACGAAGAACCGGAGGGGCACCTCTTTCTCGTAAGCCCCTCACTCAAAACAGCTATGGACCGCGAAGCCCTTTGGAAGGGAGTTGCAGACGGAGGCGTTGACTTCATCTCTACCGATCACTGCCCATTCAGCCGAGCCCAGAAGGAGAGGTACAAGGATGACTTTACGAAGGTGCCGAATGGCCTGCCCGGTGTAGAGGCGCGGTTGCCGCTCTTGGTCACGGAGGGGTACTGGCACCGACATATGTCATTGGAGCGGATCGTTCAGTTAACGAGCTATAACCCGGCGCGAATATTCGGGCTTTATCCCCGCAAGGGAACGTTACAAGTTGGTTCAGATGCAGATTTAGTTGTTTTCAATCTTGATGACGAATTTACTCTGAGTAATGTCCATCTACATAGCAATGTAGATTGGTCGCCCTACGAGGGGTACCGATGCCGTGGACGACCAGAGTTGGTGATGCGGCGTGGTGAAGTGCTTTGGCAAGGGGGAGAATGGGTAACAGAGCGGCCGAGGGGGAGTTCATTCCGCGGTGGATCGACGCGGCGGAATGAAAGGCTCGGTCGATAACCGTTTTTCCTGATTTAAATGTCCCTATAAGGAGGTTGTGCACATGTTCGAGAAGGAATTTATGGAACAGCGTAAGCGGCTTAGACTCACTGAGGAGAACATCGAGCAACGATTTCGACAGACTTCGTTTGGTGAGCGTGCCAAGGCGTGGACCCGGCGATGGTTGAATGTAGAGTCGTACGGTCAAGTTGGCCTCTCCCTGTTCAATCTGCCACCGATTGTCGAGCGCGCTGAACACGACATCCTCATTGATGTCGACGGTAAGGAGTACGTCGATCTTTTGGCCGGGTTCTCGGTTTCCGCGCTAGGCGAGTGCAACGAGGAAATCACGAAGATTATCCAACAGCAGGCGACTAAATTAGTTCATTACTTTGACTTTCCCCACCCTGAGAGGATTAAGCTAGCCGAGAAGCTTGTTCAGCTTGCCCCAATCAAAGGAGGGAAAGCAAGGGTAGCTTTTGGGGTGACCGGTTCTGACGCTGTCGAGCTAGCCGTTCGGGCCGCACGCTACTATACAGGACGGCCATTTATCCTGACTGCCTACGGAGACTACCATGGAGTTACCTATAGTACGCTGGCCCTCACAGGTAAAGGGGGTATGTGGGCCTATTTCTATCCGATTCCACCTCAGGATACAGGCGTGGGGTATTTCCCCTTCCCCTATCCATATCAGTCCCCATTTGGAAGGGCCCCAGAAGGAGAGTCGGAGGAAGAATGGTGCCTTAAGAGGCTGGAAGACTTCTTTGCGTACTACTTCGAGAGCAAGGAGTCGCCCTATCGCGAGGTAAAAAACGATATTACTAACGTTGCTGCATTTCTCGTGGAGCCGTTTCAGAGCTCGGCCGGTTACATCCTTCCCTCACCGGGTTACCTCCGCCTGCTGCGCCGGTTAGCTGATAAATATGGCATTCTGCTGATCGTTGATGAGATTCAGACCGGCCTTGGCCGCACGGGCAAGCTCTGGGCCAGCGATTGGGAGGATGTGGAAGTAGATATGCTGATTACCTCTAAAGCGATCGGCGGTGGTCTACCCCTTTCCGCTGTCGTTGCTCGTGCGGAAACTTTGGAGGCGTGGGGACCAGGAGCGCATGTCTCAACCCAGGCAGGAAATGTGCTGGCCTGCGCCGCTGGCAACAAGGTATTGGACGTTGTTTCGCAGGGGAGTTTCCTTGCAGGGGTCCGCGAACGTGGGGAGTACTTTGTTCAAGGGTTGAGGGAATTGCAAATGCGGCACCCTCTCATCGGGCAGATCAACGCTCAAGGGATCTATATTGGGTTGGAACTCGTCCGCGATCGCGAGACCCGAGAGCCGGCCCAAGAAGAGGCGACTTTTATCTTGAATGAATGCGTAAAAGAGGGGATGGTATTTGAAAAGGGTGGATATTTTCACAACCGGTTCCAGTTAATTCCCCCACTCACGATACGCAGGAGCACTATCGACCGGGCTGTGGAGATCTTCGATCGAACTTTTTCTGCGGCGGAAGATCACTTCGGACTACGCTGAAGGATACACAATATGTTACAGTATATTGCCGTATTGGGGAGCATCAACATGGATCTTGTCACCGAGGTGCCGCACCTCCCTCAGCCAGGTGAGACCGTTCTCGGCCACCGATTCGACCGCTACCCGGGTGGGAAGGGGGCAAACCAGGCTGTGGCCGCGGCCCGTCTCGGGGCGCAGGTCTCCTTCTATGGGAAGATCGGCACCGATCCTTCGGGGAGGAGCTTTTGCACAGCCTTGCGGGAAACGGGATCGATATTGGTGCTGTGGAGAGAGAGGAGGAGATCTCCTCCGGCCTTGCCAGTATCTGGGTGAGCTCGAACGGCGAGAACACGATTGCCTATACCCCTGGGGCGAACGCCCGGTTGATCTTCCTTACGTCGAGCGGATCCTCCCTCGTCTCGCCAAGGCGAAGATTCTTCTTCTTCAGCTTGAGATTCCCCTTACGGCGATCGCCTGCCTCTTGGAGCGTCTCCCCAATCCCGGGCCGTTCGTGATCCTTGATCCAGCCCCCGCCCAGGACCTCTCCTCACTTCCTCTCTCCCGGATCGACCTTATCACTCCCAATCAAGGGGAACTGAAGGCCCTCACCGGAAAGGACACAATTGAGGAGGGAGGCCACTGCCTGCTCGAACAAGGAGTGAGGGAGGTCCTCTGCAAGGCCGGGGGTGAGGGAGTCTACTTGGTGACGGCACGGGACTTCCTTTGCTTTCCTGCTCTGCCGGTCGATCCGATCGACACCACTGGGGCTGGGGATGCGTTCAACGGCGCCCTCGGATGGGCTTTGATAGATCGATCCTTACCGGATGCGATTCGCTGGGCGAACGCCGCTGGCGCATTGGCTGTCACTAAGAAAGGGGCCCAGCCGTCCCTACCCATGCGTGAGGAAGTTGAGCGATTTCTGAGGGACACTGAGAGGAAGGGATGAGCATGCGCAAGACGGCTTATATCGATCAGGTGAGCGATAGCCGCAAGACTTATATTCCCCACCCCTCATAAACCCTCTCAAGGTAGTTTCTGATGCCGGGTTGTCTGTATCTTGCCCTCCCTCGACTCCTCTGCGAGGGGCCGGCGCGGACGAACGGACTCTACCCGCGGAAAGGGACCCTCTCGATCGGCTCGGACGCGGACATCGTGATCTTCGATCCCGAGGAGGAGTGGACGATCCATGCCGAGAACCTGCACATGGCGACCGATTTCTCTCCGTACGAGGGGATGATGTTACAAGGGGCGGTCGAGACGACGATATCCCGGGGAAAGGTCGTCTACGCCGATGGTTTCTTCCAAGGAGAAGAGAACTGGGGGAGGTTCATCCCCGGCTGAGGTGGTGTTGTGCGCTACCGATTTTCCCCCCTGCGTAACAATCACCGGTTCGATTAGGTCTTTGCCTGTTTTCTTGCGGGAGTGCTCCTCCCCCCTGTTGCCTCACCTAAAAAAAGTACTCGAACGTACATTCGTTGTCTCACGTAGAAATGTACTCCAAATTGTTCTTCTTAGCACCCTGCTTTGACCAAGCGATCGCATCCAATGGGGACGGCTGCGGATTCACCCCGTAAAATATCCCCATCTTTCTTATTCCATGGGGTGAACCTCCCGCTTCGAGTACATTTCTTAGGTGAGGCAACGTTCCCATTTCGTGTACATTTTCGATGAGGCAATGCGGAGTTTTGCAACAATCCGTTGCAAGTGCTATAATCAAGATGGCTCATTGACATGGGGGTGAATGGATTCGACGGAGGTACCAAAGCGAGGTTGCAAGCGGAGCGTTCGCTATCTCCTTAAACTGGCGAAGCAAACAATAACCGCGAACACAGAAACTGCGAGTTTCGCATTCGCTGCTCCTTCTCTAAACTAGGGAAGGCCGTCTCCTGGAGCTTCCCGCGAGCTTCAACGAGGCGTCAACAAAGTGGGTATATCGCGCGCTTCTAGCTTTCCAAAGCGCGATGAATAAAAGAAAGCTGGGGATGGACTATCCCGGTCGCGGGAGAGGCTATCCCGAGATCAAAACGCGACCCTAAGCTTGTAGACGCCGAACAGAGGTATCTTCGGACGCGGGTTCGACTCCCGCCACCTCCACCAGCACAAAAGAGAACCGGGGAGCGAGACTCCTCGGTTCTTGTTTGATGGGCCGCAGGCTCTGTCTCCTCGGAACTGCTAAAACGGTGGTAGGAACGGGGGCTGGATCGGCAGGAACTCGAAGTAGGTCTTGATCTCCATGGTCGCAGAGGCCGGCGCGCCCTCGTCATCGATGACGGTGATGATCACGGTGAACGTCCCGAACGTCTCAAAGGTGTGGGAGACGGTGACCCCGGTCCCGGTATGGCCGTCGCCGAAGTTCCAGTGGTAAGAGACGATCGACCCGTCGGGATCGACGGACGCAGAGGCGTCGAAGTCAACATCGAGCGGAAAGGTTCCGGATTCGGGGTCCGCGGTGAAACTCGCCGTGGGAACAGTGTTTCCTGGCTCGGTGACCTCGATCGACCGCGAGGCCGAAGCCATGGCCCCGTCGTTGTCGATGATCGTGAGGATCACAACGTACGTTCCGGCGCTGGCGTAGGTATGCATCGCAGTTACGCCCGTAGCGTTTCCTCCGTCGCCGAAGCTCCAACTGTAGGATGCGATCGTTCCATCGGGATCGGAGGACGCGGAGGCGTTGAAGTTCACCGTCAGCGGAGCCGCACCGGACTCAGGGTTTGCGGTGAAACTCGCCGTCGGCGTCGCGTTTTCGGGTGCGGTTACCTGAATGGTCTGTGACGTAGTCGCCATCGCGCCGTCGTTATCGATGACGGTAAGGACGCTGTGTACGTCCCTTCATTCTCATACACGTGGTTGCCGCTCACCCCTGCACCGTTCTGCCCGTCGCCGAAGCTCCAGCTGTAGGACGCGATCGTTCCATCGGGGTCCGAAGATCCCGAGGCATCGAACGACACCGTCAGTGGTGCAGGTCCGGAGGTCGGAGAGGCGATAAAGCTTGCAACAGGCGGAGAGTTCGTCGGAAAACAACCGCTTACCACAACCAGGATGCCCATGAAAAGAACAACCGTCATCACTATCCGCGGGTACTTCATAGAAATCACCCCTCTCCATCATAGTCATCCAAGGCCATAAAGCAATAGAAGGGCATTTGGCAAGGCATGAACTTCCTCTTTGAATCTTGCTCTTGACTAGTGAAAATTTTCACTATACTGAAAAGCATGAATCACGATCATTTAGTGGGTCAAGGGGTGCGTGCGTTGCGACAGCGGAAGGGATGGACATTGGAGGAACTCTCTTCTCGTTGTGGTCTTTCGATCAGTTTTCTCTCCCAGGTTGAACGGGGGCTCTCCTCCCTTTCGATTTCCTCGCTTCACTCGATCTGTGAGGCGCTTGAAGTGCCGATGACACACTTCTTTGCGGCGACGGCGCCGAACGGACCCCTGGTTGTGAGGGCGGGCAAACCCCGCAGCAGGATACATATTGGAGACTCGCAGGTGACGTACAACATGTTGTCCAGCTCGATGCCCGAGCGGGTACTCGAGGCGTTGATCGCCGAATACCCCCCGCACTACCGCCCTCCGTTGGTCACGCACGCAGGAGAAGAGTTCGGGTACGTACTTGAAGGAAAGGTTCTACTTCAGGTCGTCGATCAGAAAGAGATGCTCTCGCCGGGGGATAGCTTTCACATCATTTCCTCGCAACCGCATACGGTTCAGAACCCATCGGATGAGCCGACGAGGATCTTGTGGGTGCTCACGATGAAGCTTCTGGAAGGAGGAGGACATCTATAAATGGCAAAACGTGTAGCCATTGATATCGGTGGAACGTTTACGGATTTTGTGGGCCTCGAGGAAGGGAGCGGGAAGGTTGTTCTGGAGAAAGCCCTCACTACGCCGGCCAATTTCGCCGAGGGCGTGATTCATACTATCCGCAAGAGTGGCATCGACCCAAAGGAGATCCGCCAATTTGTCCATGGGACGACGGTGGTGATCAATGCTCTGACTGAGCGAAAGGGGGCGAAAACGGCTCTCATCACCACCCGCGGATTCCGGGATGTTCTGGAGATTCAACGAGCCAACCGGACGGATATGTACAACCTCTTCTACCAGAAGCCGAAGCCGTTCGTCCCCCGCCGGTTCCGCTTTGAGGTACGCGAACGACTGAACTACAAAGGTGAGGTCCTGCAGCCGCTCGTGGAGGAGGATGTGGTGGCCACGGTCGAGGCGTGTAAGAAAGCGGGTGTGGAGGCGATCGGTGTCTGCTACATCCACGCGTACGCGAATCACGCTCACGAGCAGCGAACACGTGAGATCATCGAGAAACTCTATCCGGAGGCTTCTGTGACTGTCTCTCATGAGATCACCCAGGAGTGGCGGGAGTACGAGCGAACCAACACCACGGTCCTCAACGCCTATGTCCAACCCACAGCGGAGCTGTACCTCTCCACTCTCGACAAGGAGCTCTCCAAGATGGGGGCGTTGGGCACGAAGTACGCCATGCAATCGAACGGCGGGACGACCACCTTTGCTCAGGCGCAGCGGGTACCGATCCACCTAGTGGAGTCAGGGCCAGTTGGGGGGGTTATCGGCGCCAGTGTGGTTGCCGAGGCCGTGGGAGAGAAGAACGTCATCGCCTTCGATATGGGCGGAACCACTGCCAAGGTGAGCCTGATTGACCAAGGGCGGCTGAAGGTCAACACCGACTATCACCTGGAGAAGACGAGTATCTGGGCGGGTTACCCGATGAAGATCCCTGTTCTCGATATCGTGGAAGTAGGGGCCGGCGGTGGATCGATCGCCTGGATCGACCAAGGGGGAGCCCTCCATGTGGGTCCACGAAGCTCGGGGGCGGACCCTGGGCCAGCATGCTACAGCTCGGTGGAATCGAGCCGACGGTCACGGATGCCAATCTCCTCACAGGCCGGCTGAGCCCGGATTACTTCCTCGGAGGCAGATGACGTTGAGTGTCGATCGCGCCGAGGTGGCGGTGCGCAAGATCGCCGAGCCGTTTGGGCTCTCGACCCTGGAGGCCGCTCTGGGAATCATCAGGCTCGCGAATGCCAACATGCAGGCTGCTCTGGAACGGGTGAGCATCGAGCGGGGGTACGACCCGCGGGAATTCGTGCTGGTTGCTTCGGGCGGGGCTGGGGCCTTGCATGGAGCGACCCTGGCGAGGGATCTCCATATGCACAAGGTGATCGTTCCGCGTGCGCCGGGCCAGTTCTCCGCTTGGGGGATGCTTATGACGAACCTTCGCCACGACTTCATCAAAACGCGGTTGATGGCCTGCGGTGTCTCGACACTCCCACAGATCGCCGCGTCCTTCTCCGAACTGGAAGAAGAGGCACAAGTGGCGTTCCGTCAGGAAGGGTTCCCCATGGAACAGGTGTGGATGGAACGTTTCTTAGACCTCCGTTACAAGGGGCAGGAGCATACTGTGCGTACCCCAGTCTGCGAGGAGGTACTCAAGGGCAGTTTCGATCTTCTGATCGAGAAGTTTCATAAACTGCACGAGCAGGCGTATTCCTTCCGTCAGGACGATCCGGTGGAGATCGTGAACTTCCACCTGGTCGGCTGGGGAGAGGTGGACAAGCCCTCCTTCAAGCCGCTAGAGGAGGACGGGCGGAGCCTCGATCGTGCCTTCAAGGGAGAGCGGCCAGTGGCCTCGAAGAACTGGGTCCGGTTAGAAGTAAGGTCTACGAGCGGGACCTCCTTCCACCCCATGCTGTGATTGACGGCCCGGTCGTGGTCGAGGAGCCGGCGTGCACGACCATCGTCTGTCCGGAGCAACGGGTGACGGTGGATCGTTTCGGCAATTTGGTGATTACGGAGGTGTCCAAGTGACGGTCAATCGCACTATTGATCCCTTTACGGTGGAAGTGATCAAACGAGCGTTGATCTCTGCGGCTGAGCAGATGTTCGTCGCCTTCGGTCGCACGAGCAAGAGTTCGGTCATCTACGAGGTGCTCGACTACGGCTGTGCGGTCACCGATGCCAATGCGCGCATGATCGCCCAGGCGAACGGAATCCCCCCGTTCATTGGTGTTCTCACCGATGCGGTTAAAGAGGTGCTCGGCAAGTTCGGGCTGGACGGACTTGACGAGGGAGATGTAGTCATCTTGAACGATCCCTACATGGGCGGGGCGACGCACCAGAACGACGTGGTGCTGGTGATGCCAGTCTTCTACGAAGGGCACCCAATCATGTTCGCGGCGAGCAAAGGGCATTGGAATGATGTCGGGGGGAAGGATCCCGGGAGCTGGTCTCCCGATGCGACCGAGATCTACCAGGAGGGGCTGCAGTTCCCGGCTGTCAAGCTGTTCGAGAAAGGGAAAGAGGTTCAAGGGATCGTCGACATCTTGACGCGGAACATTCGCATCCCGGAGATGATCCTGGGGGATATGCGGGCCCAGGCAGCCTCGCTACAGGTCGCGGCGAACCGCATCACGCAGATCTGCGACAAGTACGGGCTCGATACGGTCCTTGCCTCGATCGAGATCTACCTCGAGCAAGGAAGGCAAGAGGCGTTGGAGGAGCTGAAACACCTTCCAAGGGGAGTTCACCGCTGAGGAGTATATCGATGACGACGGGCTGGGCGGCGATCCGGTCCTTGTCAAGGTGAAGGTGACGATCACCGACCGCGAGTTCATCGTTGACTACACCGGGACGGGGAAGACTTGCCGCGGTCCGATCAACGCTCCGCTGTCGGCACTCCTCAGCACGGCCAAGTTCGCCTACAAGGCCGTGGTCAGTCCGCACGGCTCGTCCAATGAGGGGCTGTTTGCGCCGCTTAGGGTGATCGTCCCGGAGGATACGGTCTTCAACCCCAAGCGGCCCGCTCCGATCAGTACGTATTGGGAGTCGGACAGTTACGCGGGAGACGTGGTCTGGAAGGCGCTGGCCGATGCTATCCCGGAGCGGATCACGGCGGGACACTTCTTAAGTGTTTGTGGAACAACCGTGAGCGGAATCGATGATCAGTTAGGCGAGTGGTTCTTCTCTGTCGAACCCAATGCGGGTGGCTGGGGAGCGGGAAAGGGAAAAGACGGAGAGAGCGGCCTTGTCTGTTCTGGAGATGGAGAGACATATGTTTTGTCGATCGAGGTGGCCGAAACCAGGTATCCGTTCATCGTTGATCAGTTTGCTTTGAACATCGCTGATGGTGGACACGGCCAGTGGCGCGGTGGGTACGGGCTGGTGAAGGACTATCGCATTACGAACTCCAAGGCTTTCGTCACTGCGAGCTTTGGACGGAACAAGTTCCCTCCGTGGGGGCTCGCTGAAGGGATGTCCGGCACTCCGAACCTAGTCGAGGTCCATACCACCAACGGGAAAGTGGAGCGACGCGGGCGCTTCTCCAAGGAAGAACTGATGGAAGGGGATGTCGTCCGGTTCATCACCGGGATGGGAGGCGGTTACGGGGATCCTATGAAGCGCGATCCCCAGGCCGTGCTCGATGATGTCATCGATGGTTATATCACGGTAGAGATCGCTGAGAAGGTCTATGGAGTGGCCGTTGTCGGTGATCCTGCGGAGATAGATGAGGTTGAGACGCACCGATTAAGGGGGCTCTAGCTTAAGGCATGGAACTGTGGGAGGCGATTAAAGGGCGTCGAAGCGTGCGAGCGTTCCTCGACCGACCGGTCGAGCGGGATATCCTTCGCCGCCTGTTGGAGGCGGCGATCTGGGCCCCGTCTGGTGGGAATGCTCAGACGTGGCGGTTTGTAGTGATCACCGACCCTAAGCAGATCCGCCGTATCAAGATCGTGAGCCCGGGACTTCTTGGGGATCCCGCTGCGGTGATCGTCGTCTGCCAAGACATGATCAGGGCGCGAGCCAAAGGGGGATCGCTGGGAGAGACGTTCTTGGCCCCGATCGATGCGGCCATGGCCACCCAGAACCTCCTTTTGGCTGCGTATGCGGAAGGGTTGGGTACGTGCACAATCGCTTCCTTCCATCGGCGCGGGGTCCGAAGACTGCTTGGACTAGCAGAGGGGATAGAGCCCATTCTTCTAGTGTCACTGGGATATCCGACAGAGTTTTCCCCGGCTCCTGCGCGGCAGCGGGAAGGAGTGTTCATATTCGGAGCTACCAATGAATCAAGCTAGATTGGAACAGGCAGTGTTCGAGTTAGTCGGCTACATGGTGACAAGCGGGAGAAACCTGATTAATGAAACGCCTCTCTACGGACCATTCAGACTGGTGGATGCCGCAAGCCGACTCATCTTGATGCTGGAGGAGGAAGGGATAGTCAGCGATCGACTGAGAATAATGCGAGAAAGGATCGACAGTGGCAAGTATTCAGTGATGAGAACGCAGCAGGAATTCAAGGTATTTCTCGACTCTCTTGTTGATGTGCTTGTCGACTATGCTAGCTTGAAGCAAGGAGGTGATGAGCTAAAACAAACTTGATGATTGGCAGAAGAAGATAAGAGCTTTTCTAAGGAGGGAAGCATGAAACGAAGTCTATTTGTTGTTGTGTTGGTGGTAATGGCACTTAGTGTCGCGGCATTCGCCGGCGGACCACTCAGAGTGACGTTCGCCTGGCCTACGTACATCGATCCCGCAGTAGGATCAGATTACTCCAGTTCCTCATCGCTCGTTAATCTGTACGACTCTCTTGTCTATCCGGACGTGAAGGGAGATCCTCTTCCGCATGTTGCTACCGCATGGGAGGTATCCGATGACTCACTGATCTGGACTTTTCACCTGCGTGACGACGTGACGTTCCACGACGGAACTCCTCTCACGGCGGAGGATGTGAAGTACTCCATGGACCGTCTGATGACAATCGGTGAAGGATACGCGTTCCTCTTCCTGGGACGAGTGAGTAGCACTGACGTTATCGACGAGCATACTGTACAGTTCAAGCTTTCCCAGCCATTCGGGCCTTTTATTTCTACGCTCTACCGATTGTACATCGTGAACAAGGCACTGGTTGAGGCTAACATCGAGACGCCTGGCCCCTATGGAGATAAGGGTGACTATGGAAAGGGATATCTCCTTGCCCACGATGCTGGCAGTGGCCCGTACGTATTGAAGGAGTTCAGGATCGAAGAAGAGCTGGTGATGACGAAGAACCCGAACTACTGGATCCCCATCGATGCTGACGCCCCGGATGAGGTCCGCTTTATCGGGACGACCGAGGCGGCGACGGTCCGCACGATGATGTCCCGGAAGGAACTCGAGATCTCCGATCAGTGGCAGTCGCAGGAGGCGTTGGCATCTCTTGACGCAATGGAGGGGGTGGAGATCGCTGCGTTCTCACCGGGGACTGAGTTTTACATGATGATCAACACCCGCATACCTCCTACCGATGATATCCATTTCCGCAAGGCGATGGCCTGGGCGACCGATTACACGACCGTGGTAGAGTACATCTTCCCGGGTGCGTTCCAGGCTCGCGGTCCTATTCCTCAGAACATTCCTGGGGCCGATCCGAGCGTCTTCCAGTACCATCGAGATCTCGACAAGGCTCGTGAGGAGCTTGCGCTCTCCAAGTACGCCCGGATGAGTATGAGGTTGAAGTGCACTGGATCGCCGAGGTTCCTGACGAAGAGAAGGTCGCACTCTCCTTTATGTCTAACATGGCCGAAGTCGGGATCAACGTAAAGGTTGTCAAGGTCCCGTGGATGTCGGTCGTTGAGGAGATGGGGGCACTGGAAACCAGCCCGCATATCGTTACTGTGTTTGACTCTTCTCACTACCCCGAAGCCGGTTCCCTGCTCGAATCGCGTTACCACTCAAACTCGGCGCCTACCTGGGAGCAGAACGAGTGGCTGCTCGATAAGAAGCTCGACGCGATGATCGAGGATGCGATCAACACGGTGGACCGTGCGGAGCGCTTCGCCAAGTACGCACAGATCCAGCATTACATTACGGATCTCTGTCCCACCATCTTCCTGTTTGAGCAGGTGGAGAAGCACGCCTATCAAGCGGCTTATGTGGATTGGCCTACGGCGCATGGCGAGGTAAACCCGGTAATGGGCTACAACATGGCGGCCCGGTTCATCAAGGTGAAGTAGCGAGAAACAGGCGGATCCCTTTTGCGGGGATTCTTGCGCCAATGGGTGGGGAAGCCGCCTCTTCCCCACCCCCTCCTTGGGGCTTGTGAAAAAAGGATGACAATCAATGAGCATACTGAAGTTCTTGTGTAAACGCTTGGTATTATCTATCTTTGTTTTATTTGGACTTTCTATCTTAATCTTTATGATCTCAAGAGTCTTGCCAGGGGATCCGGTCCGCATGGCCTTGGGATCGCGAGCCCCTCAGTGGGCTATTGAGAACCTTCGTGAGCAGATGCACCTAAACGACCCGCTCTATGCGCAGTACTATTACTGGCTCACTAGCGCAGTACGCGGCGATCTGGGGCAATCCCTGTTTACCCGGCGGCCAGTAATGCAGGATGTGAGGGAGTTTCTTCCTGCAACGATGGAACTCGCTCTGTTCGCCGGGGTGCTCATGGCGGTCTTCGGGATCCTTCTTGGAGCGGTCTCCGGCCGCTACAGCAACACGTGGATTGACAACAGCGTTCGTGTCTTCTCTTATATCGGGGTCGTCACGCCGTCCTTTGTCTTCGCCATCCTGTTCTTATTGTTGTTCGGCTATCTGTTGAACGTGCTTCCGACCGCGGGGCGACTCAGCCCCTGGATCACGCGCCCTCCTGTGGTCACTGGAATGGTCTCCCTGGATGCCCTTTTGAGCGGGAACTTCACCGCTTTCGGTGATGCCATCAAGCACATGATCCTCCCGGCGGTCAGCCTGGCGTTGGGGGGATGGCACAGGAGGCGCGAATCACCCGTTCCACGATCAGCGACAACCTTCGCAAGGATTACATCGCGTCGGCAAAGGGATTCGGGGTTCCTGAACGGGTCGTTATGCTCAAGTATCTCCTCAAGCCATCCTTGATCCCGACCGTCTCTATCCTGGGATTAGACTTTGCCTCCCTCGTCGGGAACGCCTTCTTGGTCGAGCTTATCTTTAACTGGCCCGGGTTTTCAAGGTACGGGATCAATGCGATGTTGAACAAGGATTTGAATGCCGTTTCTGCTGTAGTGATGGTCCTGGGTGTGATCTTCATCATCGTCAACATCGTCGTTGACCTGGTGGTGGCATGGCTCGATCCGCGTATCCGGCTGGGTGCCGAAAGGGGCAAATAAGCATGCATTATCTGCAAAATCCTTTACTTAAACGACGCGTAGAAGGATTCAAAAAGGGCTGGTACAAGTTCTCCAGGAATCATATTTCGGTGGCGGGGCTGTTCTTAGTGTTGGCTGTCTCGTTTCTTGCGATCTTTGCTCCTTACGTGTCTCCCTATCCGACGCACGCTGGGCGGTTCGTCAATTTCGCTGAAGCCAGCCAGCCGCCGAGCTTGAAACACCCGTGCGGCACGGATGTGTTCGGACGAGATGTCTTATCGCGGATCTTCTTCGGCTTCCGCTATTCGTTGATGATGGGGGTCGTTGTTCTGTCACTCGTGGTTGTGCCGGGTGTTGTGTTAGGATTGATCGCGGGCTACTACCGTGGGACGTGGATCGATACGGTGATCATGCGGATTACGGATATCTTCCTTGCTGTCCCTTCACTTATCTTGCTTTGGCTATCTGTTCGCTCCTTACGCCGAGTGTTTTCAATGCGATGATGGCCGTCTCTTTGATGTGGTGGCCGTGGTACACCCGGCTGGTATACGGTCTTTCCTCGTCGCTGCGCAGTGAGTTCTTCGTCCAGGCGGCCGAAGTCACCGGTGCCAGCCGTTCACACATCTTGTTCCGTGAGATCCTTCCCAACTGCGTCTCCAGTATCTTCACTAAGATGAGCCTGGATATGGGGTGGGTAATCCTGATTGGGTCATCGCTCAGTTTCGTGGGACTAGGAGCACAGCCTCCCACGCCGGACCTGGGAACCATGGTAGCAGACGGGGCGAAATACCTCCCGGATCAGTGGTGGGTCGCGATCTTCCCTGCCCTGGCGATCATGATCACAGTGCTCGGCTTCAATCTGCTCGGCGACGGTTTCCGAGACCTGTTCGCTCTTGAGGAGGTCTGATATGCCGGAAAAACTCCTTTCAATAGAGAATCTTCATGTCGAGTTCAAGATCTACGAGGGGCGACTGTTGGTATTGAACGGTGTCCAGTTGGCCGTGCGCACAGGAGAACGAGTTGGTCTCGTAGGCGAGGCCGGCTGCGGGAAGACGACAAGCATGAAGTGCGTCCTTGGGATCCTTCCCTCTCCACCGGGCAGAATCACGGAGGGGAAGATACTCTTCCACAACCGTGACGTCTTAACTATGGGATCACGGGAGATGCAGCGTATTCGCGGGAATGGAATCTCCATGATCTTCCAGGATCCGACCGCCGCGTTGAACCCTGTGTTTACCGTGGGGATCAGTTGATGTCAGTAATCAAATATGGATCCCATGATTCCCTCGGGAAGAAGGAGATTCAAAAGCGGGCGATCGGAGCACTGCGGGAGGTGCAGCTCCCGGATCCGGCGAGGATATTCACAAACTATCCTGTGCAGCTCTCCGGAGGGATGCGTCAGCGCGTCTGTGTTGCGATGGCACTCGCCACCGAGCCGGAATTACTGATCGCTGATGAGCCGACTACCTCGCTTGACGTAACGATCCAGGACCAGGTCCTCCGCCTGTTGCACGAGCTTGTTATCCAGCACGGGACCTCCGTTATCTTCATCACCCACAGTCTGGGGGTGGTGCGTGAGATGGCCGATTGGGTATATGTCATGTACGCGGGGAATATTATCGAAGGAGCGCGGAAGGAAGAACTATTCGCTAATCCTCTTCATCCATATACCTTGGTCTGATGAACGCCCTCCCCAAGCTCACTGGCGGAGGGATCGCCGAGGGAATCCCAGGGAGGATCCCGGAGTACCTCGACCCACCGCCTGGCTGTCGGTTCCATCCACGTTGCCCACGGGCAATGCAGCAATGTAGCCAGTCGAACCCACCTATTGTGCACATAGCTGACGATCACGATGTGGCTTGCTTCCTGTACCGAGGTGAGACCGATGAATAACAAGATCCTTGAGGTCGACAAGCTGCGCAAGTTCTTTGTTACCTCTCGCGGAACGGTGCGCGCGGTTGATGAAGTCTCGTTCTTCGTGTCGGAGGGAGAGACATTGGGATTGGTAGGAGAGTCCGGCTCAGGGAAGAGCACGGTCGCCTATACGGTGGTCGGCCTTCACTCACCGACATCAGGGAAGATCCTCTTTCAAGGCAAGGATATCTCTAAACCGGTATCGAAGCGCCCCAAGGCATTGAAACAATTGATTCAGATCGTCTTCCAGGATCCAGGGACCTCTCTTAACTCACGCCGCACAATCCAACAGATTCTAGAACTCCCGCTCAAGGTGCACCGGTTGGGAAACGTACATGACCGCAAGGAACGAGCAATAGAGCTTCTGGAACGCGTAGAACTCCCGGCCGACTACATGTATAAATCCCCGCATTCCCTGGGAGGCGGAGAGAGGCAGATGGTGGCGATCGCCCGAGCCCTGGCGACCGATCCCAAGCTGGTCATCCTCGACGAACCGACCTCCGCGTTGGATGTCTCCATCCAGGCAAAGATCATCAACATACTGCTCCGGTTTCAGAAGGAGATGAACCTGTCGTACCTGTTTATCACGCATGACCTGAGTCTGATGCGTAATGTAGCAACACGAGTCGCGATCATGTACCTGGGAAAGATCTGCGAGGTGACAGAGACAGCGGAGTTCTTCTCAAAGCCACTTCACCCATATACGAAGATGCTTCTCTCCTCTATTCCTGTGGTACTACCAGAGGAAGAGGCGTTGAAGCCAGCGAAGATCACTTCGGAAGGGGAGATTCCCAGCCCGGTGAATGTTCCGCCTGGTTGCGGGTTTTATACACGTTGCAGCGAGGTGAATGGGATCTGCTCACAGAAGATTCCAGAAATGGTAGAGGTTGAGCCTGGACATTCCGTTCGCTGTCACCTTTATCCAGGCCCAATGACAGCAGCTAAACGCGAAAAGGAGTGATTACATGAGCAAAATACTGTTTATCGATCCGGTAGGAACCGATCTCTTTGACCAACCAATCAAAGAATACTTGGAGACAGCGAAGCGCCCGGAGACGACGATCGATGTGGTCTCTTTGAAACGGGGGCCGTGGCACCTCGAGTACCATTACTACGAGGCACTAGTCCTTGCAGATATGCTGCATACCGTGCGGAAAGCGGAGTTGGATGGATACGACGCGGCCGTGATCGGCTGCTTCTACGACCCCGGACTTCAGGAGGCCCGCGAGATCTCCGAGCGTCTTGTCGTGACTGCGTCCGCCGAGGCGGCGATGCACATTGCCACAACCCTGGGTCATACCTTCTCCATCCTAGTTGGGCGGAAGAAGTGGATCCCAAAGATGCACGAGAACGTTGTAAGATATGGATTCTCCGACCAATTAGCCTCATTCAAATCGCTTGAGATGGGAGTCTACGAGTTCCAGAAGGATCCTGCGGAGACTGCACGACGGATGCGTGCGGCGGCGAAGGAAGCGGTGGAGGCCGACGGGGCGGAGGTGATCATCCTGGGGTGTACGATCGAGTTCGGCTTCTACAAGGAGCTGCAAGAGGAGTTAGGGGTTCCTGTTATCGACGCGGTCCTGGCGCCGCTCAAATACGCGGAGTTCCTGACGGGACTAAAGGATCAACTTGATTGGACGCACAGCAAGATCTATGGGTACCAGACCCCTCCGCGCGAGGAGATTGTCGAGTGGGGGTTGGAGGAGCAGTACGGGACCTCAGGGCTTTGGGGGTAGAAAGGATGGAAAGTAGTGGACAGTTGCGCGTTGGATTCGATGTAGGCGGAACCTTCACCGACGGGGTGCTCATGCAGGGACGGGAGGTGTTGGCCAAGGCGAAATCGCTGACAACGAAGGATGTGACCGGGGGGATTGTCGAGGCCCTCGATGAGGTGATGACGAAATCCGGTGCGGACCCAGCAGCGGTCGCCATGGTCTCGCTGGGGACTACTCATACGACGAACGCCCTGATCGAACGGCGGAACCTGAATCAGGTGGGGATCTTCCGCTTGGGTGCTCCGGCGACCACGGCCATCCCCCCGTTGACCGGCTGGCCGGAGGACCTTAAGGAGGCGATCGGCGGACACGAACTCGTGCATATCATCCGCGGTGGATCGGAGTACGACGGGCGTGATATCGTTCCGCTCGACAAGGAGGCGATCGAAGACGCCTGTCGGACGATGAAGGGGAGGGTCGATTCAGTGGCGATCACCGGCGTCTTCTCCCCGATCATTACCGACCACGAGGAGCAGGCGGCGGAGATCGTGCGTGACGTACTGGGCGAGGATATCCACATTACGTTGTCGCACCGGATTGCAACTATCTCCCTTTTGGAGCGGGAGAACTCAACAATCCTCAACGCATCAGTGATCTCGGTCATGCAACGCGCGGTCCACTCCCTGAGGAAGGCCGTTTGCGAGCGGGGGATCGATGCTCCACTGTTCATCGTCCAGAACGACGGGAGCGTGATGTCAGCCGACTATGCGATCGATTACCCCATCTTCACCGTTGCTTCAGGGCCGGCGGCGAGCGTTCGTGGGTCGGTCTACCTCTCCGGGATCGAGGACGGTGTGGTGGTCGACATTGGTGGGACCTCGACCGACGTGGCCTACATTGTCAAGGGATTCCCGCGTGAATCGTCGATCACGGTGACGATCGGTGGGGTCAAGACGAACATCCGCTGTCCCGATCTCCTGTCCATCGCCCTTGGCGGGGGGACGATCGTCAAGTACGAGGGCGATAAGGTGACCGCCCTCGGGCCAGAGAGTGTCGGCTACAACTTGGTCCGGCTCGGCAAGTCCTTCGGAGGGCCGTTGCTCACTGTTCACGACACCGCGGTGGCGTTGAAGAAGCTCACGCAGCGGCTCGACGTGTTCAGGACCGATTACGTGACCCACCCGGAGAAGATCAATGCCGTGCCGAAGCCTCTGATCGAGAGCGCATGGGCGGCGATTAAGGCGACCATCGAGGAGGTCATCGACAAGATGAAGACCACCCCGGAACCGGTTCCTGCCATCTTCATAGGCGGTGGAGCCATGGTCGTTCCCAAGGAGAAGATCGCTGGGGTCAGTGAGGTCCTCATGCCAGATCACTTTGAGGTGGGGGGCGCCGTGGGAACGACGATCGCCGAGATCGGAGCCTACGCGGAAGGGGTCGTTGATCTTGATATTGAGGACCGCGACGAAGCGATCGCTGAGGTGACGGAGCACGCGGTGGACAACGCCGAGTCCGCGGGGGCGATCCGAGACACGGTCGAGGTGATCGATGTTGAGGAGATCCCCTTTACGTACATGCCCGGCAAGCGTGAGAAGATCCGGATCCGGGTGAAAGGAAAGGTGCTCTAAGATGAAAGGGCGACGAACCAATGCACGTGCGATCCTCGCTGAGTGGGGATCAAGAATTTTCGCGTCATCGACAAGGAAGCAATCAGCGAGATCACGCTGGGGGCTTCCATCCTTGCCACCGGTGGCGGTGGGGATCCGGAGATCGGCCTTCTGTGGACCTACAAGGTGATCGATGAGGGCAAGGAGATCCTCATGGTCGATCCGATGGACGTTCCTGATGAGATTCAAACGGCGAGCACGGCCTGTCTGGGAGCGGCGATTGTCCTCACGGAGAAGCCGCCGAGCGGGGAAGTGTTGAACCTGGCGATAGGACGTCTCGAAAAGTACTTAGGAAGACCGATCCAGGCGACGATCCCGCTCGAATGCGGGGGGGTCAACTCCCCTGTCTCCTACGCCGCTGCCGGGGAGTTGGGCGTTCCTGTGATCGATGTGGATGGGATGAACCGTGCCTTTCCCGAACTCCAGATGACCTCGTGGGTCACACATGGAGTGCACTCTTCCCCCACGGTCTCGGTGGACAATCGGAAGAACGTCACCGTGATCGACACCGGGAGGATGATGTGTTGGCGGAGACCCTCGCCCGCCGGGTCGCGATGGCCTACGGTGGCATCTCCTGGATTGCCACCTACCCTCTGACCGGGCGGCAGTTGAAGGAGACCTCAATCCTCTACTCCCAAAGTATCGCCTGGGCGGTGGGGCGCGCGGTGATGCGCGCCCGCAGGGAGCACCTCGATCCGATTGCGGAACTCCTAAAGAGCTTAAAAAAGGAGCGCAACGTGGAGGGGTTCCGTGTCTTCCGCGGTAAGATTGTGGACATCCGCCGCGACTTTGGTTCGGAGACAAACAAAGGGTTCACGTTGGGGACGGTCACCGTGGAGGGGATCGACATCTACAAGGGGCAGATAGCGACCCTTGACTTTCAGAACGAGTGGCTGAACTTGCGTGTCGATGGTGAGGTCCTCTGCCTGCCGCCGGACCTCATCGCCATCCTCGACTCGGAGACCGGAGAACCGATCCGTACTGACATCATGAAGTACGGCTATCGCGGAACGATCGTTCTTATCCCTGCGCACGAGCGGATGAGGACTGACAAAGGGATCGAGATGTTCGGTCCACATCACTTTGGTTACGACCTGGATTATGTCCCCGTAGAAGAGCTCAACAGTGACAGGAGGTGAAGTAAAGAATGGATCTGAAAGCCCTTATTACATCCGATTCGAGGTATTGCGACGTGCTCAAAGCGATCATCGATAACCCGTACATCGAGCAGGCGGTGCTAGCAAGGAAATTGGGTCTTCCACAGGCGGATCTGGAGTCGTTGCTATCGGTCCTTCTTGAGAAGGTGCTGATCCTGGAGCTTGCCGGCCAGGCGGATTCAAGCGTTGAATCTCGCGTTTTGAAGAAGGTGTACTTAGTCAACCCGGAGGAGGAGGAAGCCATCCGTGAACACCTCTAACTCCATGAATTACGCGGGTCGGGTCGACGCCCTTGTTGAACGGATGCGCGAGAACGGATTGGATCTTGTCCTTCTATTCGATCGGGACAATATTCGCTACTTCACGGGCTTCCGCTTGAACAGGGTGGTCACCTCCATCCTGGCGGTCTCTCCCGATGAGGGGCCGACGTACATCGTGGCTAAACTGGATCTTAACCGGGCAAAGAGGGGTGGATGGATCGATCGGGTGATTCCGTTTCCAGAGGATGCCCCGAATTACCTCGACGCTCTGTGCCCGCTGTTCGGCGGTTCGGGCGGGCGGATCGGCATTGAAAAGGATTCACTGAGTCTGGCACAGGCCGAGTATCTGCGTGGATTGAGCGGCGAAAAGAGCGAGTTTGTCGATGTACGCGCGATCACATCCGAATTGCGAGCTATCAAGTCAGATGCGGAAATCGCCTGTCTCCGACGGGCTGCGGAGATCGCCAGCTGTGTCATGGAACGGGTGCAAGAGGCGGTTCGACCGGGCGTTCGTGAGATCGAGCTCTCCTCCTGGACGGAGTACCTCATGGGGCAGGAAGGGGCGGAGGGGGCATCGTTTGAACCGTTCTTCATGTCGGGTGAGAACGCGTGGCTCCCGCAGCGGGTCTCATCACAGAAGGTGCTCGCGGAAGGGGAACTTGCTTTGTTGGATATGGGCGCGATCTACGATGGCTATTGCTCGGATATCACGCGCACCTTTGCCATCGGAGACATCTCGCCGGAGCAAGAGCGAATCTTTCGGGTTGCACGGCAGGCTCAGCGAGCGGCGATCGAAGCGGTTCGGCCCGGTGTTCGTGCCTGTGATGTTGATGCTGCAGCCCGGAGCGTAATCGAGGATGCCGGCTTCGGGGACTGCTTTCCTCACCTCACCGGGCACGGGATCGGGGTTTCCACGCACGAGGCGCCGATCGTGGATCGGGGGAGCGATACGATCCTCCAACCGGGGATGGTCCTGACCGTGGAGCCTGGGATCTATCTTCCGGGCGTGGGTGCGGCACGTGTCGAGGATATGATCGTCGTCACCCCCTCTGGATGCGAGGTGTTGACGAGTGCTCCGCGTGAACTAACGGGGAAAAAGGAGTAAAAGTGGGTGTAAGAGAGATCCTTCGCAAGTGGGAAGTCACCACCTTCCAGGTGATTGACAAGAAGGCGCTTTCGGAGATTACCCTGGGTGCGTCGATCCTGGCCACCGGGGGCGGAGGGGATCCTGAGATCGGCCTTTTGTGGGCGTACAACGTGGTCGATCAAGGCAACGAGATCCTCCTTGTGAATCCCGAAGCAATGCCCGACGAGGCGTTGGCGACGATTGCCGGGTGCCTCGGGGCGGCGCTTGTTCTCACTGAGAAACCACCGAATGGGCAAGAACTTTTCTGGTGTTATGACAGTCTCAGACGCTACATGGGAAAATCGATCGAGGCCGTTATCCCTCCGGAGGCCGGGGGGGTCAATACGCCGGTCCCGATGGCTGTGGCCGGAGCGGTCGGGGTTCCCGTTATCGATGCCGACGGGATGGGACGCGCCTTTCCTGAGCTACAGATGACCTCCTTTTACATTCACGGGGTCTCTCCGTCGCCGATAGCAGCAGCGGATGAAAAGGGGCACGTGACGATCTGCGATGCAGAAGATGCACTGTTGACGGAACGGATCATCCGAAACGCGGCGATGGCGTACGGGGGCATCTCGTGGATTGCGGGGTATCCGATGACCGGGCGCCAGCTTAAGGATACAGCGATCCTTCGTTCGATCTCCATGGCTTGGGAGCTGGGTAAGCGCGTCTTCACCGCGCGGCGCAAACACCTCGATCCGATCGCTGAGACACTCGACCTCACCGGCGGGTACCGCGCCTTTCAGGGAAAGATCGTCGATATCGATCGGGAGTTTGGAGCGGAGAAGACGAAGGGCTTCTCGTTGGGACGAATTACAATTGAAGGGACCGATGATTTCAAGGGACGGACCGCCGCCATCGATTTCCAGAACGAATGGTTGAACTTGGAGATCGATGGGGATGTTCGGTGTATGCCGCCGGATCTGATCTGCATCCTCGATCCGGCGACCGGTGAACCGATTCGCACCGATATCGTGCGCTACGGATACCGGGGGACCGTGCTTCTCATCCCCGCACACGAGCGTATGCGAACGGAACAGGGGATCGCCACGGTTGGCCCTCGCTACTTTGGTTACGATCGAGACTACGTCCCCGTGGAGAGACTCATGGGGGAATGAGAGCGGATGAAGATTCGCCGTTTCGTGCATGTCGTCGACACCCACACTGCTGGTGAGCCGACGCGTGTGGTCCTTGACGGACTCCCTCCCATTCCTGGCCAGACGATGGCGGAGCGTCGCGCGTGGTTCGAGAGACACGGCGACGAACTGCGGGGGTTCCTCCTGCGGGAGCCCCGCGGCCATACCAACATGTTCGGGGCGATCGTGACCCCGCCTGCAAACCCAGAAGCCGACTTTGGTCTGATCTTCCTCGATAACGACGGGACGCTTTCGATGTGCGGGCATGGGACGATCGGAGCAGTGACCGCCCTTGCTGAACTGGGGCGGACTCACAAGGAAGAGGTTCTTCTCGATACTCCATCCGGTCTTGTATCCTGCCGCATCCATTGGAAAGAAGGCACGGTCAGGGCCGTCACCTTTCGTAACGTTCCCTCCTTTTTCCTGCAGACCGTTCAGTGGAGAGGGATCCCTCTTCACCTCTCCTACGGAGGGAACCTCTTTGCGCTGGTCGAGGCAAGCTCCCTAAATGTTGAGCTTAAACAGCAGGATCTGCGCGAGATCGTGGAGCTTGGAATGACGATCAGGAGATGGATAAATCGGAATCTCTCCTTTCACCATCCGGCGACAGGGGATCCTTTGTCAGTAGATCTGGTGGAATTCTACGAGGAGGCCGATCCTCCGAGGAACGTGGTCGTCTTCGGAAGGGGACAGGTCGATCGCTCACCTTGTGGGACCGGAACCGCTGCCAAGATGGCGTTTCTCCATGCGCGAGGGGATCTGGGAATAGGAAAGGAATATCGCTACCAGAGTATATTGAGGACAGAGTTCGTCGGGAGGATTGTTTCCAAAATGAAGGTAGGAAACAGATTTGGAATTATTCCAGAAGTAAAAGGATCTGCCTACGTGATGGCTGTTTCCTCCCTTGTTCTTTCGGAGGGCGATCCGTTTCCGGTGGGGTTTGATCTGGAAGGGGAAGAGGTGGAGGAGTAGTATTCCGCGGAGTGAAAGGCGACCGGATTGGTCGAACTGATTCTCAAGCGAGGAGAAGATGACAGAGTATCGAATCGATGAGCATCCTATTCTACCGGTGAGACCGCAGGAGGGGGTGGAGTTCTATTGGAAGGGGCGGAAGCTCTCCGCAAGAAGGGTGAGATGATCGCCTCGGCCCTCTTTGCCAATGGAATCAGGATCTTTGGGCACCATCACAAGGACGGAGCCCCACAGGGGATCTTCTGTGCCAACGGGCAGTGCGCCCAATGTATGGTGATCGCCGACGGCGTCCCGGTGAAATCGTGCATGACGGTGGTCAGACCCGGGATGCGTGTCGAACCGCTCGATGGGCTCCCCACCCTCCCCAAGGTGGAGAAGGTCCCCGCGATGAGTGAGATCGAAACGATCGAGGTCCCGGTGTTGATCATCGGCGGCGGGCCGGCAGGGATGTCAGCGGCGATCGAGCTGGGAAAACGGGGGATCGGCGTCCTCCTCGTCGACGACAAGGAACACCTGGGTGGAAAGCTCGTCCTCCAGACTCATCGGTTCTTCGGGTCGATCGAGGCCGTTCACGCGGGAACGCGGGGGATCGATATCGCTACGCTCTTGGAGAGCGATGTCCGTGAGCACGCTTCAGTGGAGGTCTGGCTTCAGAGCACCGTCCTCGCCGTGTTCAGCGACCAAAAGGTCGGGATCCTGCGCGACGGGGAGACCTACACGCTTGTCCAGCCACAGGTTCTGTTGGTCGCTGCAGGGGCGCGGGAGAAGTCGCTTGTCTTTCGTGGGAACACGCTTCCGGGGGTCTACGGCGCGGGGGCGTTCCAAACCCTGGTCAACCGCGACCTTGTCAAGGCGGCCGAGCGTCTGTTCATCGTCGGCGGAGGGAACGTCGGTCTGATCGCCGGGTATCACGCCCTCCAGGCGGGGATCGAGGTGGTCGGTCTGGTCGAAGCCCTCCCCGAGTGCGGTGGGTATAAGGTGCACCGAGACAAGCTCGCTCGGTTCGGCGTTCCGATCTACACCTCCCACACGATCCTCTCCGCGAACGGCGAGGAGCAGGTTGAGTCGGTGACGATCGCCAAGATCGATGAGGATTTCCGACCGATCCCGGGTACGGAGAAGTCATTCGCCTGCGACACGGTCTTGATCGCGGTGGGGTTGGATCCGGTGAACGAGTTTACGGCTAAGGCCAGGGAATACGGGTTTACCGTCTTTGACGCCGGGGATGCGGAGGAGATCGCCGAGGCCTCGGCGGCGATCTTCTCCGGGAAGATCAAAGGTGTTGAGATCGCCCGCGCCCTTGGTGTCGATGTGGGTGAGATCCCGGTGGAATGGGAGCGTACCGCGGAGATCCTCAAATCCCATCCGGGAGAGACGGGAAGAGAACGGATTCCGCCGTGGGAGGAAGGCGTCTTTCCGGTCCTTCACTGCCAGCAGGAGATCCCGTGTAATCCTTGTACCTCGGTTTGCCCGCGCGAGCTGTTAAGGATAGATGGCTCTGATATCCGCAAACGGCCTCGGTTTGTCGGCGATGCAAAAACCTGTCTCGGCTGCGAGCGGTGTGTTGCGATCTGCCCCGGTCTGGCGATCACGCTCGTCGATTACCGAGAGGATTCCGAAATGCCGACAGTGACCTTGGCCTACGAGTTCGCGCAAGAGAGCCTCAAGGTCGGGGAGAGAGTGACCGTCCTCGATACCGAGGGAACGGTCCTGGGGGAGGTTGAGGTGACGAGTGTGCGGGCTATCCCCCGGAACGATCGTACCCTCCTCCTCAGGGTGAAGGCTCCCAAGGCCTACGCCAAACGGATCGCCGGGATTCGTGTGCAGGAGCAGTCAATCTGCGAACCGCTCCCCGAGAAACTCGAACGGCTCACCGATGATACGATCGTCTGTCGCTGCGAGCGGGTGACCGCGGGCGAGATCCGGAGCCTGATCCGGCAGGGGTGCCGCGATATGAACGAGGTCAAGGCGGTGACGCGCGCCGGGATGGGGGCCTGCGGAGGGAAGACCTGTACCGCGTTGATCAAACGGATCTTCCGCGAGGAGGGGATTCCGCTGGAAGAGGTCGAAGAGAACGTGAACCGGCCGCTGTTCGTCGAGGTGCCACTCGGGATCTTCGCCGGCGCAGAGGAGGGTAACGATGAATAGCTACGATGTGATCATCATCGGTGCGGGGAGCGTCGGGGTCCCGGCGGCGATGGCGAT
>LZCG01000021.1_pt1 | contig 27715 bp, 25 predicted proteins | sample 768541 | NCBI WGS metagenome assembly LZCG01 (sample SAMN05200874, study PRJNA324366) | oil field metagenome | isolation source: sample BH-FW-1 from oil reservoir | place: India: Bombay High | collected 2015-07-11
ATCAAAGAAGATAGTTCCCGAGCGTTGCCACGGGCGGTAACGTGGTACACAGCTCCTGGATACTCTAGACGCAATGGTCTCGCCATGAGCAAAGGATAACAACATTGGGGTCACAAGTCAAGACCTGACCCCTCCCTCTCTTTGACCCCTCTCTCTCTTCGGCTCGATCGAGGATAAAGATCCGACCCTGAAGAACACCTCGGTTTCCTCTACTTGTAGCCCTCTGCAGGCTTTTCGTATACTCATCGGACCATGACCCCAAGATCTCTAAAGCGCAAGAGAGGAGCTAGATAGCGATGACTCACAGAATCGGAATCCGTCGAGAGGATATGTACGCATGGGAGCGGCGCGTTCCGCTGGTCCCGCAGGATGCGAAGGAACTGGTCGAAGAGTACGGGCTTGAGATCGTTGCGCAGGCATCGGAAAAGCGGGTCTTTACCGATGAGGACTACCGACAGGCAGGGATCGACGTAGCAGAAGACCTCGCCTCCTGCCCGCTCATCTTCGGGATCAAGGAGATCCCTATCCCTGTATTAGAAGAGAAAAAAACATACGTCTTCTTCTCTCACACGATCAAAGGCCAGTCCTACAACATGCCGATGCTGCAAAAGCTCCTTGACCTAAGGTGTACCCTGATCGACTATGAGAAGATCACCGACGAGAACGGCCGTCGGTTGATCTTCTTCGGAAACTACGCCGGGTTAGCCGGGGCGATCGAGACCCTGTGGGCGTTTGGGAGGCGTCTCGCCTTCGAGGGAACCGCTACTCCCTTTGAAGAGATCGAACGCGCCCTCGACTACCCAGACCTCGAGCGGGCAAAGGAGGCGGTCCGTAAGGTCGGCGAGCGGATCGCGACAGAGGGGTTGCCTGACACGATCACCCCGTTGGTCGTCGGGATCGCAGGGTATGGGAACGTCTCCCATGGAGTACAGGAGATCCTTGACCTCCTCCCGGTAGAGGAGATTGCGCCCGGAGAGCTTGACGCGCTTGGGGGGTGTAGTAATACTTTGGACTTACCACACCCCCTGAGCACGGAAAAGGGCGCCTCGAATAGAGTCGTCTACAAGGTGGTCTTCAAAGAGGAAGACATGGTCGAGCGCCGGGAGACGGATCGCCCCTTCAATCTTCAGGAGTACTACGACCACCCTGAACGCTACCGCGGCGTCTTCGATCGCTATCTTCCCCACCTCTCCATCCTCCTAAACTGTATCTACTGGGAACCGAAATATCCGCGCCTCTTCTCCAAGGAGGCTGTGAGGGAGCTCTACCGCGAGGGAAACCCTCGCCTGAAGGTGATCGGAGATATCACCTGTGATGTGGAAGGGGCGATCGAGTGTACGGTCAAAGCGACCGAACCGGATAACCCGGTCTACGTATACGATCCTGTAGCCGATCGCGCGATGGACGGGATCGCGGGGAACGGACCGGTGGTGATGGCGGTGGAGATTCTCCCAAGCGAGCTTCCGCGGGAGTCGTCCACGTACTTCAGCAACGTACTGAAAACTTACGTCCCAGCGATCGCTTCTGCCGATTACTCAGGGAATTTTGCATCATGCCAGCTCCCCCCAGAGATCAAACGGGCGGTGATCGTCTACCGCGGCGAGCTGACCCCGGATTATCGCTATATCGAGAAATACCTATGAGGCTATTGCAGAAACCCCTTCCCCTCATACGCAAGCAGTCGGCTTTCAGCACTAACAAGCTATCAACCGTCAGCGATCAGCCAAGAGCCGAGCCTATGATCTGCTGCAACCTGACGGCTAGATAATGCGCTCCTGGGGGTGTAGTAAATCTCTCTTTCAGATACTATACCCCCGAAGCGGTAAAATGATCAAAGCTAGAGTTTGGGCTTAAAACTGCACGGCTTTACTTGAACAGGCGCGATAAAGAACGAAAATGTTGGGCACACCGCCCAAAAGGAGAGTAACCGTGAAGAAAGTACTGGTTCTCGGAGCCGGACTCGTCGCCGGGCCGTTGGTTCACTACCTCCTCGACCAAGAGGACTTTCAGGTGAGGGTGGCGAGCCGGACACTCGCCAAAGCGGAGAAGCTTATTGGAACCGCGAAGAACGGGATCGCTGAGCGGCTCGATGTGAGCGATGAAACAGCGCTCGAACGGTCGATCGCGCAGAGTGACCTCGCGATCAGCCTCCTCCCGTACGTCTATCACCCGCTCGTCGCTAAGCTCTGCATCAAGCACAAGAAGCTCATGGTCACCGCCTCCTACGTCAAAGACGAGATGAGGGTACTCAACGAGGAGGCAAAGAGAGCGGGTGTGATCCTGTTAAACGAGATCGGCGTCGACCCGGGGATCGACCACATGTCGGCGATGCAGGTGATCGATCGGATACGGGCAAACGGCGGGGAGATTGTCGGTTTCTCCTCATACTGCGGGGGGCTCCCTGCCCCGGATGCAAACGACAATCCCTTCGGCTACAAGTTCTCCTGGAGCCCGCGCGGGGTCATCCTCGCCGGGAAGAACCCGGCTCGTTACCTCAAGGAGGGCAAGGTGATCGACATCCCCGGTAAGGACCTCTTTGCGCATCACTGGCCGGTTGAGATCGAGGGCTTCGGCACCCTTGAAGGCTATCCCAATCGCGACTCCCTCCCTTACATCGAGACCTATGGGATTCATAGTGTGAAGAGCATGTTCCGCGGGACGCTCCGCTACCCGGGCTGGTGTGAGACGATGAAGAAGATCGCTGAATTGGGTCTCCTTGACGAAGCAGAGCGGAACGACCTTGCCGACCTTACCTTTGCCGAGTTCACCTCCAAACTGATCGGTGGGTCAAAGGAGAACCTGAAGAGCAATCTTGCCGCTTTTCTGAAGCTTGAAGAAAGCTCGCCCGTCATTTCCAACCTCGAATGGCTCGGGTTCTTAAGCGATGAACCACTTCCTGACGGTGCAAAGTCCCCTCTCGATCTCCTGGCGGCACGGATGCTCGAGAAGATGCGGTATGCACCGGGTGAGCGCGACCTCCTCGTGATGCAGCACGAGTTCATCTGTAAATACCCCGATCGCACGGAAAAGACGATCTCTACGATGATCGACTACGGGATTCCACACGGGGACACCTCGATGTCACGCACCGTGGGGCTACCCGCGGCGATCGCGACGAAACTGATCCTTACAGGAAAGATCGATCTCACCGGGGTGCAGGTCCCGGTGATCCCTGAGATCTACGAGCCGGTGCTGGCCGAGCTTGAGGAGATGGGGATCAAGTTCGTCGAGAAGACCGAGGTGATCGATCCCTGACCGATCGAAGACTGGATATAGAACTCGGCGCGAGCCTCGAGGGGTTCTATTACAAGAAGGACCCCTCGACCTGGCTCCCGTTAGCCGATGCTGTCAAGGAGATCGTCTCTCTTGGCCTGGGAGTCGAGGTGTGGGCGAGCCGTGGTGATGGGGACCCAGGACCGACCGCGGATACTATCGCCTGCATCCGCGCACTCGCTGCGGCCGCTCCTTTCGTGTCGGTCCACGCACGGCGTGAGCTCTGGCGTTGGGATCCCCAAGGCTTCGCCGTGAGATCTCCTTCTGCCGCATGATCAATGCTCGTACCCTCGTCGTTCACCGGGAGAGCCTCGGCCTTTACGACCCCTCCTCCCGGCCCGACTTTCCCGCAATCGCTCGTCTCGCCGCAGAAGCGAAGGACCTTAGGGTGAGGATCGCCCTCGAGAACGGGCGCGACACCCTGTGGGCGCTCGACCACGTGCTCGATGAGATCGGGGACGATCCCGAAAAGACGAATCTCGGGATCTGCATCGACGTCGGCCATGCCCACCTCTCACAGGACGCCGGCCGACAGCCGATCAGAGACTACCTCGAACGCTACCGCGGTCAACTGATCCATGTGCACCTGCACGACAACCTCAATGAGGAGGACGATCACCGCCTCCCTGGGGAGGGATCGATCGACTGGCCGGACCTCCTTCGAACGCTCAGCGCGGTCGGCTACCACGGACCCGCTGTCCTCGAACTCCATCCAGAAGGGGATCCCCTCGCGGCGATCGTGAAAGCACGGGAGTTCCTCGCCGCCTGCCGCTAGCCGACCATTCCTCCGCGCGTAGACCGATCCAAGAGTTCCTTCGCCTGGGCGATGATAACCTCTTTTGTGATGCCGAATCGCTCGTAGAGAACCGAAGCAGGGCGCTCGCGCCAAAACGGTCCATCCCGATGATGACACCGTCAAGACCCACGTAGTCTCCCAGCCGAGTACGCTCCCTGCCTCCACAGCGATACGGGCGCGCACGGCCGAGGGCAGGACGTTCTCCCGATACTCACGCGGCTGCCGATCGAAGATCTCCCAACTGGGGAGGGCGACAACCCTAACGTGGACACCCTCAGAACCGAGATCTTCTCCGGCTGCAAGGACCAATTGGATCTCCGAACCGGTTCCGATCAAAATTAGATCGGGCGTTCCCGGCTTCGATTCCCAGAGGATGTATCCGCCGCGCGCAAGCCCTTTCGCGGATGCGTAGCGGTTCCGATCGAGGATGGGAAGCTTCTGGCGGCTGAAGATCAACGCCGTCGGGCCGCTCTCGTTCTCCACTGCTATTTGCCACGCTTCTCTCACCTCGTTCGCATCGGAGGGACGAATGACGGTCAGATTGGGAACGGCGCGGAGGTTCATCACCTGTTCGACCGGCTGGTGCGTGGGCCCGTCCTCCCCCACCCCGATGCTGTCGTGGGTGAAGACGAAGACGACCCGGCTCTTGCTCAGCGCAGCAAGGCGGATCGGAGCCCGCATGTAATCGGCAAAGGTCAGGAAGGTCGCCGTGTATGGGATCATCCCCCCATGGGCGGCCATCCCGTTTGAGATCGCGCCCATCGCGTGCTCCCGCACCCCGTAGTGGATGTTGCGCCCCGTATACCCCCACCTATCCCCAACCGCCCCTTGGACGTCATCGGGTCGTGTCCCCGCAACCTCGAAATCACCGCACCCCTTCAACCAGGTATAGGTCGAGGGGTTCAGATCGGCCGAGCCTCCGACCAGCTCGGGGAGCTGTACTGCGATCGCCTGAAGTACGGCTTCGGACGCCTTGCGCGTCGCAATCCCAACAGGATCAGCGGGAAAGTCCGGCAGGTCCACGTCCCACCCGTCGGGGAGCCTTCCCTCCATCCGCCGCGTGAACTCGCGGGCAAGGTCAGGGTACTCTGCATCGTAGGCCGCAAGGCGCTCCTCCCACTCGTTCTGCCGCTCTTCGCCCTTCTCAACAGCCTTCCTGAAATGGTTAAGCACCTCTGCAGGGATATAGAACATCGGCTCTGTCGGCCAACCGACCGCCGCCTTCGCCGCCGCCAGCTCCTCTCTCCCAGACGGAGAGCCATGGACCTTGAACGACCCCTCCTTGTGCGGAGCCCCGTCGCCGATCACCGTCTTTACCATGATGAGCGACGGCCGCTTCGTCTCGGCCTTCGCCGTGTCGATTGCCGTGCTTACAGAAGCGAGATCGTTTCCATCGCTCACACGTTCCACGTGCCACCCCTGCGCTTCGAAACGCTTTTTTACATCCTCGGTGAACGAGAGGTCCGTCGATCCCGCAAGGGAGATCCGATTGTCATCATAAAGGACGATGAGCTTCCCCAGGCCGAGGTGTCCGGCAAGGGCACAGGCCTCGGCAGAGATCCCTTCCATCAGGTCTCCATCGCCAGCGATCACGTACGTATGATGATCGACGAGCGCGTGTCCAGGCCGGTTGTAGCGTGCAGCGAGGTGCGCCTCTGCGATCGCCATTCCAACAGCATTCCCGATCCCCTGTCCCAATGGACCGGTCGTCACCTCGACCCCTGGTGTCAGGTGGCTCTCCGGGTGCCCTGGGGTTCTGCTCTTCCACTGGCGGAACGCTCGATCTCGGAGAGGGGAAGGTCGTACCCGGTCAGGTACAGGAGTGAGTAGAGGAGCATCGACCCGTGCCCGGCCGAGAGTACGAAGCGATCACGATCCGGCCAGGTAGGATCGGATGGGTTGTGCTTCAGGTGCTCGGTCCACAGCACATAGGCCATCGATGCGGCCCCCATCGGCATCCCTGGGTGCCCGGAATTTGCGTTCTGGATCGCATCGGCGCTCAGGAAGCGAATCGCGTTGATACATCGCCGATCAATATCATCATAGCTTTTCATACTGCCTCCTGCTTCAAATCATTTTATTGCAAGACGTTAATTTGCTCAATCGTTAAATCACTCAATGACTAATCCCTCTATCAACCTCTGCGTCTTGGGGGGGTGTAGCAGTCGGGTAACTCTTATACTACACCCCCCGAGGCGGGTATAGTGGTCGCTTCGGGATTTACTACATCCCCCGCGCGGTAAAAGTTTCTGTTTTGTACCGATTATGCACGGAACAGACCCTGTTGAAAAGGAAACGTGCGGGAAACTGATGCGAGAGCTATCAAGGAGAGAGAAGATCAATCGGAATGCCGCCGTCCCATTCCCCAGACGATCAGCCAGATGAGCCCGAGCGCCACGACGAGATCCCCCACGCTGAAGGCGGTGGCGAACGGAACCCACCGCGGAAGGTAGAGAAGGTCCCCCAAGAAGTTGAGCCGCGTCTTCTCGCTCATCAGGATGACATTCCCGTACACGCCCTCCTGCAAGAGGCGTGCTGCCACCTTATCGCTTCCCGCGCGGGCGAGGGCGGTCGGAGAGGACGGCATGTAGCCGGCGTTCACCGTGATCACAAGGAGGTTCAGTAGTGATCCCAGCCCGATAAAGAGGAGGGGGAAGGTGCGGTAATTGAGGACGAGGAAGAGCAAGATGAGGCCGTAGGAGAGAAGATGGAGCGAACTCGTGGCGTACGGAAGGAGGGGGCGCTCGCTGAACAGGGGGAAGATCGCGAGTTGAATTAGTAATGAAAGAAGGACCAACCACAAGAACCGCAACCGGAGCGAAGAAAGGTGAGCGATCCTCCCTCCCCGCAGGTATCCAAAGATAAGACCGATGAGGACCGCGCCGATGAGAAACATGCCTTAACAGCCCCTATCACTGTGTGATGGGCTCGCACTAGAGGACGCTTCCCCCGTGATCACGCGTAAGAGGCGTCCGCGACCACCGGATCGAGTTCTCTTTCTCGCATCCCCTTGATCATCTCGACCGTCTTCTCGTGGGAGAATGCCTTGCGATACGGCCTGTCGGTGGAGAGGGCGTTATAGACATCCGCAGCGGTGATGATCCGAGCGATAAGAGGGATCTCTTCACCCTTCAATCCGTCCGGGTAACCGCTCCCGTTCCAGTGCTCGTGCTCATGTCGCACGGCATCCGCCACCGGTCTGTAGATCTCCAACCCCTCGATCAGCTCCGCGCTGATCACCGGGTGGCGCTTCATCACCGCCCACTCCTCCTCATTCAACCGGCCGGGTTTGAGGAGGATCGAATCGGGGACCGCGACCTTGCCGATATCGTGGACCCGGGCTGCGATATCGACCTTCTCGATCTCCCCCTGGGAGAGCCCCATTTCCTGGGCGATCTTCACGGCGAGTTCAGCGACCTCGCTCGAGTGCACCGCGGTGTAGTGGTCGCGCTCATCGAGGAGGCGGGAGATCCTCTCGAACGTCTTCCGCGCCTCGGTCTGGAGCTTGAGTTGACTGCGGAAGGAGACGTGGACCAACAACAGAGGTACGATCGCCAAGAGCATGTGCCAGACCGATAACGAGTAGAGGACGACGAGCAAGAGCGCACAGACAAAGAGGCTCACGTACTGAAGAGAGAAGTCCTTGAATGCCGTCCTGAGGCTATAAAGGAAGCCCTTCCCCTCAGTCAGCGAGACGACCCCCGTGACGAGAGAAAGGTTGAGCACTGTGTAACACAGGAAGGCAAGGAGGGCCCAGAGGTAGTCCTCCGCAACCGTCAGCGTCAAAGGGAGGTGATCTGCGAGGATGAGTATCCCCCGGTGACCCCTACCGTCACGACCCACTGGGAGACGTTGAAGCTCACCGCACGAAGGAACCTCGCCGGCTGCTCCCGCAGGTAGCCCCAGCGCATCAGTATCTCTGAGGCCAGCGTAGAGAGCAGGACAACGACTACGGTCAGGGAAGGGCCGAGGATGAAGAGCGAGGCCAGGTAGATGGCAAGAGAACTTGAGATTTCACCACCGTATATCGGGATCCAGGTCGCATAGGCCTCTGAAAGGAAGCCGAGGATGATAAAGAAGACGAAGGAGACTACCTGGTCAAGGGAGGTAAAAGCAAACCCGCGCGCGTAGTAACCGAGCGCAACGAGCGCGAGCAAACTCAAGGTGTAAATATAAACCCTTGCCTTTGCAGGAAGGTCCACATTCTCTCCTTCACCAGAGATCTAAGCTTACTCCCTAATCTTAGCAGAAGGCAAGGGTGAAAACTACCACGAAGCGGCTAGCGCTCCCGCTAATCTCCTAACCGTGCCACTTCCAACCAGCGCCGAGGGCGAGCCCGAGTGCGGCGATCATCATCAGGTAGTAGAATCCTCTCTTCCCAAGGATCTTTCCGAAGACCTTGTTCAGCTTCTCACCGGCAGACAGATTGTTTCCTCCCCACTTCATCGAAACGCCTCCTTTCTTTGATACGTGCAACATAGGCGGACCTGTTCATCCGCCGACAGAACCCTTGACAAACGAAAAGTTCTCTCTGGTGACCACCTCCTTTAAATATAATTCTTTAAAACTTATTCTTTAATCGCGCCAAACACAGCCTCTTATTAACGGCGCCCACATGAATGGCACTCTTCCCCCTCACCATAGAACCACCCTCAGCTCAATAGACAGGCACGAAAGAGCCTGTCTGCGTAAACCTTTTCTACTTGCTCGTCTTCAAGCTCAAACCCTAGTTTCAAGTATCTTACCGCAGAGAGCAGGACGCGGTAAGGGCGAGACACGGCACAGAGAAGGCCTGAATCACTGCGTCTCCGCGTCTTTTCCTCCCTTCCCCGCTGCGTTACCGTTTATGTAAGCGACAGAATCAGGCTAAGGATCAGTCGTCTATCTCGCCTTCTTAACCTTCAGCTCAGACCCAACCTTGACCGCCTTCAACTTCTTAGCGACGATATCTTTTAGGTTCTTCCCCGGCTTAAAGGCCGGCACAACTTTCTTCGGGACGGTAATTCTCTTTTGGGTCTGCGGATTGATCCGTTTGGATTCCTTCCGCGCGCGCACCTCAAACTTCCCAAACCCCGTCAGAAGGACCTCATCGTTGGAGACCAAGGTATCCGTGATCAGGTCGATCATCGCATCGAGAGCCTTGCGCGCATCCTTTTTAGTCAGCCCGGTCCTTGTTGCGAGTTTATCTACGAACTCCCCTTTATTCACCCTGTCACCCCCTTTCTTCTAGAAAATTTCAACCATTATAGTTATCCACCACCACTTTGTCAAGAGAAGAAGGGCATTCCGGCGTTTCTCCGCCGGTGTCCTCCCTCCCCCGCACAGGTTTTTTGTAGATGGCAACAGCAATTCCTGCAATTTGACTTCCTTTGCGTCGCCGGGTAAAGTTACTATCCGGATATCGATAGAGAGGTGCAAGTGTGAAAGAATACGAGATTGTCTACGTCCTCCGTCCAGATCTCTCCGATGAGGAACGCAGCAGAAAGATCGAGCGGATTCACGGGTTCATCGCAGAGAACGGTGGAGAGGTGGAGAAGACCGACGACTGGGGAAAACGGGTGCTCGCTTACGAGATCAACCACTATTCCGAAGGGCATTACGGGCTCACCCTATTTCAGCTCCCTCCCCAAGGGGTGAAGCCTGTGAAGGAGCGGCTGAATATCGACGAGGAGATCCTTCGCTACCAGATCGTCGCCCGCTCTTAAAGTAAGTAGGAGGAAAAGATGTCGGCCAGTCTCAACAAGGTGATCCTGATCGGGAACCTCACTGCGGATCCTGAGCTTCAGTACACGGCGAGCGGGACGGCGCGCACGAAGTTCAGCATCGCGATCAACCGCCAGTACAAGGACAGTTCCGGTCAGTTGCAGGAGGAAGTTACCTTCGTCCCGATCGTAACCTGGGGCTCGCAGGCGGAGAACTGCGCCAACTACTTGAGCAAGGGACGCTCTGTCGCCGTAGAAGGCAGACTGCGCATTCACACCTTTGAGACCCAGGAAGGTGAGAAGCGAAAGATGACCGAGGTCGTCGCCCAGAACGTTCAGTTCCTGGGTGGGCCGCCGCGATCTGCAAGCGAACCCGGGACGTGCCCCCTACCAACGATCAACCAGCTAAGAAAGAAGATGAGGAGGTTCCTTTTTAGGTTATGTTCTACAAACGAAGACGTGTATGCCGGGTCTGTGAACGAAACATCGTGCTGGATTACAAGAAACCCGAAGAACTGAAGCAGTATATGAACCGCCTGGGGAAGATCCTCCCCAAGCGGGCAACTCGGCTGTGTACGAAGCATCAGCGTCAGGTTGCACGGGAGATCAACCGCGCCCGTAAACTCGCGCTCTTACCCTACATCGGCGAGCCGAGGACCATCCCCGACTCCCGCCCCCGCCGGAGGAGATAACCGCGGCCGGTGTCGATTGGATCGCCAAGTGGTTCACTGAAAGAGCCTCCTCAAACGAAGAATCTTCCTTTCCACAGATAGCAACCCTCCTTGATCGCTATCACGGGGAGGACGTCTCGAAAACCCTTGGCGGGGAGATCTATCAAGGGGAGTTCGGGCACTGCTTAGCGATCGAACGCCTTGTGCCGGTAGATATTCCATTCCCTTCCAGGGAACGGGCGAGCGAGATGCTCCTCTCCGAACTGCGTCTCGTCTTCGGAATCGGGGGGAGATTCGATCAACAGCTTCGCGAGGAGGGGTACAGATCGATCCCCTCACTCCTCAGCCATCCACGTTTCGGAGAGACCGCCGCTCACCTCCTGGAAGAGTGGAAGGATCCGCTCGATCCCGCACGGGTGAACGCCACCCTCTCCTACTGGCTCCCAGCGTCTCATCCCCTGTTTTTGCAACTGCTCGGTCTGGTCCCCCGTGAACGGATCATCTTCTTCGATCTTGAAACCCTGGGGCTCTTCGGGGTGCCGATCATCCTCGCCGCCCTCGGCCGACTCAGTGCTTCGCGGATCCGGATCACGCAGTACCTCGCGTGCTCCCTCGACGAGGAGGTAGCCCTGCTCGAAGGGGTTAAGAGTGAGCTCTCTCGTGCCTCCCTCATCTTGAGCTACAACGGGAAATCGTTCGACTGGACGACCTTAAAAGAACGGTCCGCCTACTACGGCCTCCCCTTCGACTACGCTCCGATCCACATCGACCTCCTTCATCAGACCCGACAAGCCTTTCACGGCCGCCTTCCCGATATGAAGCTAGAGACCGTTGAACGAGGAATCCTCGGGATCGAGCGCAAAGAAGACCTCCGAAGCGAAGCGGTCCCCGAGTACTACGAGGCGTACCTCAAAACCGACAACCCAGGACCGCTCGTCCCGATCGTCAACCACAACCGTCAGGACATAGTCACCCTCGCCCTCCTCCTCTCTTACCTGCTTGGAGGGTGTAGTAAGCGCTGCGGTGCCTCCTACACCCCCCGCGGCCTTCCCGATCATGCTCACTGAACTCCTCGCGCAACTCACCCAAGAATCGTGGTACCATGGGCAGGTCGCCCACGTTGCGAAGATCCCGCCGACCGCGGCCGAACCGGCCGAGATCGTCCTTCCCCCTGTACTCGAAAGGTACCTCGATGAAAAAGGGATCACGCTCTACCGTCACCAGGGGGAGGTGATCGAGGCTGTACGCGCAGGAAACGACGTGATCATCACCACCCCCACCGCCTCGGGGAAGACCCTTGCGTTCAATCTCCCGATCTTCGAGGAACTCCTCGCCGACCCGGAAGGATGCGCTCTCTACCTCTACCCATTGAAGGCGTTGGCGAACGACCAGAAAGAGAAGCTCCTCGAGCTCGAGCGAGCGACATCCATAGAGCTCTCCCCCAGCGTCTATGACGGGGACACCCCTACGAACAAACGGGGACGGATAAGAGAGGTCTCCCGCCTCATCCTCACCAATCCGCACGCCCTGCACTACTATCTCCCCTGGCACCACCAGTGGAGCCGCTTCTTTAAGCACCTTCGCTACATTGTGATCGACGAGGCACACCGCTACCGTGGGGTCTTCGGGACGAACGTGGCCCTTCTCCTGCGACGACTCTTCCGCCTGCTCAACACTACGGTACCTCCCCGCAGGTCATCCTCTCCTCCGCCTCGATCGCGAACCCCGTGGAGTATGCCCGCGCCCTCACCGGGAGAAACGTCGTCTCCGTCGCCGAGGGGACCTCCACCCGCGGTAAGAAACAGGTCCTCTTCTGGGACGCGCTCCTCGATCCCTCCCGTTCGATCACCACGCAGGCGGCAAAACTCCTCGCCTTCCTCACCGATGTCGGTGTACAGACCCTCTGCTTCACCGGCTCGCGGGTGATGTCCGAGCTCATCGCCCGCACGGCTCGCGACATGGGCGCAAGAAAGATCCTCTCCTACCGCGCCGGCTACCTCCCGCAGGACCGACGCGAGATCGAAGCAGGTCTGCGGGAGAGAAGGATCGAGGGGGTCGTCTCTACGAGCGCGCTCGAAGCGGGGATCGACATCGGGAGCCTCGATGCGGTCATCCTGGTCGGGTTTCCGGGAAGCCTCCTCTCAGCCTGGCAGCAGGCCGGTCGCGCCGGGCGGGGGAGCGATCCCTCCCTCATCGTGTTCATCCCTTACGAGAACCCGCTCGACCGCTACTTCCTCCACCACCCCAACGAGTTCCTCGGGAAAGAGCGGGAGCAGATCGTCATCCAGCCTGAGAACCCCCGTCTTGTGGCCTGGCACCTGGCGTGCGCCGCCGCCGAGCTGCCGCTTCGCCCCGAGGAAGTCACCACGGGAGAGCGTGTCATCCTCGACGAGCTTGCGACAAACGACCTCCTGGCGAAGACCCCACGCGGCTATATCTACCGTGGGCGGAAGCGGGCGCATGAGATCCTGAGCATGGACGCCATCGCCGGGGAGGGGATCCGGTTGGTCTGTGAAGGGAATCTCCTCGAGACGATGGATCCTCTGCGGGCCCGGCGCGACGCGTACCCCGGGGCCGTCCTCCTCCACAGGGGGGAGACCTACGTGGTCGAGGATCTCAATCTGGAGGAGGGGGTTGCGCGGCTGCGCAGGGAGGATGTCGATTATCACACAAAGAGCCTGCGCACCTCCACGGTGAAGATCCTCTCAACAGAGGACTCGCTCTCCTGTTCCTCGATCGGGGTCAAGAGAGGGAGCGTCCGGGTGACCGAATCGTTTGTGGGATACAAGACGATCCACTTCGATCGGACGATCTCCGTTGACGCCCTCGACCTGCCTGCACACACCTACGAGACCGACGCCCTTTGGATCACCTTCCCTACCGAAATCGCCGGAGTCCCACCCAAAAACCTCCTCGGTGGTCTGCACGGAACGGAGCACGCCCTGATCGCGATGGCGCCGCTCCTCGTCCTATGCGATCGGGAGGATATCGGCGGAGCTCCACGCCCCTCCACGAAGAGACCGGTTCACCGACGATCATCATCTTCGACGAGATCGACGGAGGAGCCGGGCTCAGCGAGACTCTCTTCGCCTCGCTCCACCGCCTCGCCACGGAGGCTCTCAGGCTCGTCTCCGACTGCCCTTGCGAGGACGGTTGTCCAGCCTGCATCTACTCCCCTCGCTGCGGGAACCACAACCGGCCGCTCGATAAACAGGGAACGATCCACGTCCTTCGGCTCCTCGTTGAAGAGATCGTGAGGGATTCAGTGATTGAATGATCGGGAGATTGAGTGATTAGAAAGCTAAAACACTCAATTATCCGCTTGCCCTATCGCTGAATCTCTCGGAATTTGCACCGGTCGTAGGATTCGTGATAAGTAACGGACGGCAAACGTGCACAAGAAATCGATAAAGGAAGGAACGGCCGATGGAGAGAATCGCAACCGTGATCATGCACGCTCCCTTGGGAGAGAGCCCAGCGGAGCAAATAGTTAAAGAAGGTAGGGAACGATCGACCTTTGACCTCGTCGAGACGCTTAAAGAAGCGGGAATGGAGCGGATCTTCCTTCTCACCTCGGACAGGCGGTTCGCCAGCCAGCTGGAGAGGGCCAACGTCCGGGTCATTCCCACACCCACGGAAGGGCCGTTTCACTTCGGAGAGGCGCTTAAGCGTGTCATCGCCGCGGAATCGCTCGACGGGCTCCTCTACTTTGGAAGCGGCACCGGCGGACTCCTCACCAGCGAGCAGATGAAGTTCCTTCTCCAGTTCGCCTCCCGCAAAGAACCCGGTGCCCTGTTCAATAACTTCTACTCCTGCGATTTCTGCGCGATCGCCGGGGCAAAGAGACTCCTCTCGATCACCCTTCCAGATATCGACAATTCTCTGGGGTTCTCCCTTGCCGATAGGGGGATCACGTGCTTCTCCCTTAAGCGCAATCTCGCGACGCAGTTCGATATCGATACCCCGACCGACCTCCTCCTCCTGGGAGCGACGGAGTGCGGCGGCGACGCGATGCGGGCGTTCCTCGCCGCACGGCCCCTCTCCCATCCGATGCTCGAAGAGCTCTTAGCGGTTCTCACCGATCGAAGCGCGCACCTCTCCCTGATCGGGAGGGTGAACCCATCGACTTGGGCATACTTCGAAGGTGAGATCGCCTGTCGCACGAGCGCCTACAGTGAGGGGCGGGGGATGCGCGCCTACCCCGAGGAGAGGAAACCCCTCCTCACCGCTACACTGCAGGAGATGGGGATCGCCCCCTTCTTCGAGCGCCTCGCACGTTCCACCGACGCAGCGATCATCGACACCCGTCCCCTCCTCGCCCCCGGCGGACCCCTACCGCGGGCGGCCGACCGGTTCGAAAGCGACCTCTTGCACCCTGAGCGGATTGCAGATCCCCTGTGGAAGGGATTTACGCGCGCAGCGATCGCTGCGAAGATCCCCATCCTCCTCGGCGGGCACTCACTCGTAAACGGAGGGCTCTACCTCCTTGCAAAGACCTGCTGGAAAGACCACGACCTTCGCCGTAGACTTCACCCTGACACGATCGATCTCTAAAAGGAGTGACCATGAGCGATTCGACCCGTCTTCCACACACCTTGAACGTAGATCCTCAGACCGCCGCGCTGATCGCCGCCGAGGAACGCCGCCAGCGCGAGAAGATCATCCTCATCCCCTCCGAAAGCCTGACCCCCCTTGCGGTATGCGAGGCCCTCGGTTCGGTCTTTACGAGCGTCTATGCGGAAGGCTACCCCCGCCCCGCCATGCGCAAGACCTCTCCCGATCGGCTCGCCGAGCTCGACCTTCAGCTCGCCTCCCACCGTCGCTATGCCGACTGGCGCTTCTACAAGGGGACCGAGATGGCCGATATCGTCGAATCACTCGCCGGCCGCCGTGCGGCCGCGTGCTTCGCCACCCCGGACTATCCGGCGGAGAGGATCTACGCCAACGTCCAGCCCCTCTCCGGCGCGGCGGCGAACCTCGCCGTGTACGAGACGTTCGTCAACCCGGGTGAGACCGTGATGGGGATGGACCTCACCGAGGGAGGGCACCTCACCCACGGTTCCGAGTTCAACATCACGGGGAAGCGGTACAACATCGTCTCCTACGCCGCCGACAGAAAGACCGGGAAGCTCGACTACGACAAGATCATGGATCTGGCGAAGGAACACCGGCCACGGATGATCATCGGCGGGTTCACCTCCTACCCGTGGCAGGCGGACTGGACCGCCTTCCGTGAGATCGCCGATGCGGTCGGCGCGGTGCTGCTGGCCGACGTCGCCCATACCGCCGGGATGATCATCGGCGGGGTCTACCCCAACCCGATCGGGATCGCCGATGTGGTCACGTTCACCACCCATAAGACACTCTGCGGCCCCCGGGGGGCGGTCATCCTCTCGACCGATCCCGAGGTGGCCGAACGGATCGATAATGCCGTCTTCCCTGGTGAACAGGGCGGCCCCCATGTCAACAAGTTCGCCGCAATCGCCGTCGCGCTGAAGATCGCGCAATCCCAAGAGTTCAAGGATCTGCAGCGCCGGATCGTGGAGAACGCCGCACACCTCGCAGAAGCCCTCCAGGAAGAAGGTCTCACCCTCGCCTACGGGGGGACGGACACCCACCTCCTCCTCATCGACCTGAGAGCGCTCGAGAATGAGACCGGCTTTGTCATGATGGGCGAGATCGCCTCCCGCATCCTTGACCTCGTGGGGATCGTCTGTAACAAGAACACGATCCCCGGCGATTACAGCGCGGCCGATGCGCACGGGATCCGCCTGGGAACCCCGTGGGCGACGCAGCGCGGGATGGGAAGAGACGAGATGGGAATCCTCGCTTCGATCATCGCCAAGGTCCTCCGTGCGATCCGTCCTTTCTCCTACCTCGGTCTGAACGGCGAGCTCTCGCGTGGCAAGCTCCCCCTCCCCGTACTCGAGGAGGCGAGAAGGGAGGTCCGGAACCTCATCTCCCGCGTCGATCCTAAGGTCGGTTCTATCCCCTCTCCCAAAGAGGACCATTCCCGCTGGGCGCTCCTCCGCGTACGCGGCGGCCGCAGCCGCGCCCTGTTGAACGAAGCGACGACGACCGATCTCCTCACGCTGAACGACGGGGAGCACCGTCGCACCTACCTCTTCGAGGAGAAGGGAACGCTCCTCTCGGAGGTGATCGTGGAAAGGATCGCAGAGGAGGACTACCTCGTCCTCGCCCCAAAAGAAGACGGAAAGAGCGTAAAGGAGTGGCTCTCCGGTCTCGCCGACGGGTACATCCTGTTCGACTCCGAAGACCTCTTCCGCAAGGTGCAGGGACCGGCCCTGGTCGAGGAGATCCCGGCGAGTGAGGTCCCTGAGGCGGCGCGTCTCCTCCTCTCCCTCGACCCTCCGCAGGAAGAGAAGGGAGAGATCCGCGAGCTCTACGGGAAGCATCCTGAGCGGTTCGCGATCGCTAAACCGTACTTCATTGGTCAGAACCGGCTCGACCTTTCGCAGCCCGACCGCACCCGAACCCCCTTCTCCTGGGAGGAGAAGGAAGGACCGCTCAAGCGGACACCCCTCTATGAGGCGCACAAGAAGCTCGGAGCCAAGCTCGTCCCCTTCGCCGGATGGGAGATGCCGGTCTGGTACACCTCAGCCCTGGAGGAACACCGCGCTGTGCGGGAACGGGCAGGCCTGTTCGACCTCGGACACATGGGGGTCTTCCAGGTCCAGGGCCCGTACGCCACTGAGTTCCTGAACGTCGTGACTGCGAACTACGCCGCCTGGCTCGAGGACGGCGAATCTCAATACGCTCACCTCCTCGACCCGGACGGAAACGTGATCGACGACATCTTCGTCTACCGCCGCGCCTGGGATCGCTACCTCGTGGTGGTGAACGCCTCGAATGAGGACAAGGACTGGGACTGGCTTACCGGCGTCAATGACGGCCGCTACTTGATCGATCGAGAGATCCCCTCCCGCCGTCCAGGTCCGCGGGTTACCCTGCGCAACCTAAAGGAAGAACGGGGCGTGATCGACATCGCCCTGCAGGGACCGCAAAGCGAGACGATCCTTTCTAAGGTCCTCGGGAAAGAGGAACGCATCGCTCTTTCCTCCCTCAAACGGACTGAGTTCTGCGAGGTCGATGTTGAAAATCATCAGCTCCTCATCGCCCGCACCGGCTACACCGGTGAGGAGATCGGCTACGAGATCTACGCGGCCGCCCCCGACGCACTGTGTCTCTGGAAGAGGATACTCGAGGTCGGTACGCCGCTCGGCCTCCTCCCCTGCGGACTCGCCTCGCGCGACTCCACGCGCACCGAAGCAGGACTGCCGCTCTACGGGCACGAGCTCGCAGGAGAGCACAACGTTAACCCGTACGAGGCCGGGTTCGGCGCGTACGTCAAGCTGCACAAGCCGTTCTTCATCGGCCGCGATGCCTGTGTCACCGCTTACACAAACCCGCAACGGGAGATCGTGCGCTTCCAGGTGAACGCAGCCGGTGCGCGCCCAGTCCGGGCCGGCGCAGCGGTCATCGATCGAAACGGCCTCTACCTCGGCCGGGTGACGAGCTGTGTCAGCCTGGGAGAGACTCAGGTCGGCCTGGCTCTCCTGGAGAAGCTGGATATCGCTCCTGGCACCTCGATCACCCTCCTTAACCCACCCCGCAGCGAGACAACAAAAGCGATCACCGATCTCGAATCGGGGGACCGGGTCGCCGTCCCGATCCCAGGAACGATCGTCCCTCGGTTTCCCGAGAACGAAACATGAGGGGGATCAAGCCTCTCAAGCCCCTAGTGCAACCAGAAGACCTTGGTCCGTTTGCTCGGGATGACGCCTGTGAGCTGGATGTGGCCGTCAATGACGGACTTTGTCGATTCGATCTTGCTCATCAACTCCTGAACGGAGACCCCTCCTGAGAGGCCGAGGGAGTGAGCGTCGATATCGAGAACGAAGTCCCGCTCCGAACAAGTGGCGTTGTAGATCGTAAAGTAGCTCGTCTTTGCTTCTCCACCTCCGAATCGCTCGATGATGAAACCTTCCGGCGCGGATTCCTCTCGGGCGTAGGTCACCGGCTGCCATCCGGCGACGGCCAACTCATCGAGGATCGGGGTCATCTGCCTGTACTTCGGCCGCAGCATCTCGACCAGCCAGGTGAACTGCTCGCCCTCGGCCGCCCCGATGAGCTTGTTCAAACCGGGATAGAAACCGTATGCGAGGGAACGATGCATATCCTCGTCACAGAACGCTTCGATCTCCACTTGATCCTCCTTCAGAACCTCCATCCGGCACTCGACCGGCAGGCACGGCCGCGGTCCGGCAAGGGTCCGACGGTAGTTCCATTCCCCTTCCGTTCCGTTGAAGCTCACTCTCCCCATCTCAAACGGAATCGTAGCTACAAACGCGTACCCGAACATCGCCGGTCCTTCGCCGATCCCGTTCGGCGTCATCACCGTCTGGGGATGGTTCTCTGTCAGGTAGTCAGAGAGGCCGCGTAGAAACTCAACATGGGTGAACGAGACGGGGAGCGCGGGCGCAAACGTGTTCGGGCTGTAGGAGAGTGGAATATCGGTGTAGGCAAAATGCTCCTCATCCGAGTCAAGAAAACGGCTTTCCGCGAAGAAGTTGTCCATCTGGATGGATACGAGGGCCCCGTCGAACCGATCGGCCAGCTCGCAGGCGGTAGCGACATAGTCAAGGAAGCGTGCTCCCGCACCGCCTGGGAGTTCCGGATCGATATCGAGCGGGAGCTTCGCCCCCCAGTGGTGGGGATCCCAGTTATGGATGGCAACGTTGGAGATGATGATATCACCGTTCGTATCCTCGATGAAGGAGTCAGCCATCGCTTGAGCGATGTCGCCCTGCATCCCTGGCTTATCCCAATCGCGGCGTTGGTAATCGAAGATCGAAGGGTAATCTGGCGGCGCGCTTGCAGAATCCGTGCACGGGGTCTCCTCCGCCCAGGGGAGGATGTAGTAAGCTACTTTATATCCAAGCTCTGCCTCCTGTTCGTAAACCCGCCGGGCCACCCTTTCATTCTCCAGTCCATGCACCTGTACAAAGCGCATTCCAAAGTCCTCCGAATCGGCCACCCTCCTTCCCTGAGGGGCAACCATCCCGAGGGTGACGATCGGCTTATCGTAGCTTGAGCGCACAGCGAACGCCTCAGGATAGAGCGCCATGTACCTCTCCCACGCGGATCGGAACCCCCACTGGGGCGAAAAGCGATAGAGAACGATCTCAAAGCTCGCTCTCGACGGGAACTTCACCGTCTTCGGCGAGAGGCCGAGGGAGAAGACGATCCGAAACGCCCGCCGGGTGGCGTCGTACTCGCCGTGGAAGATCCGCGGGGAGTCCGGTGGCACGCCAAGGGCGAGCCCGACCTCCCCATCGTTCACGCACGAGGTGTAGTACCAGTTGATCGGGAGATCCCCCGTCTCATCGGCGCTTACCGTATAGGTGTAGACCTTCCCCTCCTCGATACGGTGCCGTTGCGAACATCATCCCACCACACTCCCCCGACCATATCGACCGGTAATGTGAAGAGAAGATCGAGTGCGCGCTCCTCCCCTGTTTCGTCGACCAGCTCGCCGGTGATCTTCAAACAGGAGGGGAGGGAAGCGAAGTCAGCGGTGAGCGATAAGGGACGATCACCACCCGTTGTCCCAATAAAGCGCAGCCCGTTTGCGCTTGGGGAGATCTCCCCCTTCAGGGAAACCGGCTTCATTGATGAGAGCTCCTTGTAGAAGGAAATATCGTCGATCCAGAAGGAGAGCTCGTCGCCGAGATTCTCCTGCGGCACGTGCCCGGCAAGCTTGCAGCTGACGATCACCGTGTCCGCCTCAGCCGGTGCGACGACCCTTTGTGTAAGCTCTTTCCAGTTCTGTGCACGTATACGGGGACGATCGCTTCTTCTGAGCTCACCAAGCGGCCGTCGGCGAGCCAAGTGAGGTCGATCCCGATATTGAGGCCGTTCTCGGGTGTGGCGGTCCAGCGTTTGTCGTCCCAACCATCGTTGATCACCCCAACGCTCGTCTTGACGAACGCGGAGAGGTAGTACGTAGCGCCTTCTGTCACCGGGATCGCCCTCGAACGGAGGCGAATGCTATCAGGGACCGAATCCCCATCCTTCACCGTGGAGAGCCGCAGGCTGTGCGCTCCGCTATGGGGATCTGCCGTATCCTCCATGAACGCGCCCGTGTCGGACTGCTGATAGACCGACCACCCAGAACCCGTTTCAAAACTCGGATCTTCGATGAGGTTCTTGATCTCATCCCGGCGGGTGTATTCCCGAATCGAGAACCCGCCCTCCCCGCCGGTCGCAAGCTCGCGCCCATCCACCAGGAGGCCCCTCACCCCTCCCTCCTCGGAGAGGGAGAGGACCAAACCGTCTTGCGTGTTGATCACGAACTCATCAGGCGGTCCAGCCGAAAACCATCCCCCCAGGATGGCCCTGCCACCAAGGCAACCAGAAGAAGCGGTATGACTGCTCGTCTCATTGTTCCTCCCTCAACCGGTCGATCGCGATGAGGAGTCGCCGATCCCCCTCCCCTTGTCCCTCCTTCCGGAGAAGCTTCAACCTGAGCACTCGCCGGGATTATCGCCAGCAACCCCGCGATGAGCGCCAGCAATAGTCTACGTTCGACCCTTTTCATGATGAACCTCCTAAGATCGATTCGTCCTGAGCTTACCCCCTCGCAGGTGAAGGAGTTGGTGCAAAGGTGTGGCAGTTTTGTGAAGAAAAAAGGCTCTTTCACAGGCCGGTTCATGGAAGGGAGGGGTTGAATTCAGGGGAACCTTGCAGCACCAACGGGGCAGATCAATCGAAGGGTACCGCTAAAGGGGGTTCCCGTGGCTTTCGGGCTTTCTTATAATAAAGCCGTAGGCAAGCTCAACTGTTACCAATGCAAAGATTCAAGAGACCAATGATCAAATGTCCGCCCTGATTCACGCAAACGTCACTCCGATAGCGGTGTTTCCGTGAACGGGCGCAGGTGCGTTATAATGAGGCGTGAAAGGAGAGAAGTCTAAAGGTTCAAGACAGTCGAATGGATCGCTTTCGCACGTCCGGCGCGCTGCCCTTCTCTGTATCGCTCTATCGAGTATCTTGGTCAGCGCATCCCAACCCATCCACCCAACTCTGCACGTAGATGTCGATGCGCCTCTTTCAACGATCAGCCGGTCCCTCCTCGGTGCCAATCATCGCTACCACGACTGCGGAGCTGCTGCGTGGGACTGTGACCTTCGCGCGCCGATTCCAGGTGTGCTCGCCGCTGCACGAGAGATCGGGGTAACGATCCTGCGATTCCCAGGCGGTTCGGTCGGTTCTCCGTATCACTTCGTCGACGGAATCGGACCGGTTGACAAGCGCCCCGCAAGCATCTCCGGATTCACCGGCGTCCCCGAGTCGAACGACTACGGGTTCGACGAACACATGATTCTGGTGGAGGAACTGGGTGTCAAAACGACCGTCGTGGTGAACTTCGGCTCCGGCACCGCGCAGGAGGCGGCCGCCTGGGTCGCTTATTCAAACGGCGACATCAACGACGACCGCCCGATCGGCGTCGATCGATTCGGCCACGATTGGGGCACGATCGGCGAGTGGGCGGCCCGGCGCAATGCAAATCAGGTCGCCCTCGGCCGTACACCGCACCCCTACAGCATCCACTACTGGGAGGTCGGAAACGAGCTGTACGGAGACTGGGAATACTCCTGGACTCACGACCCGGTTCGCTATGCCCTCGGGGGGACGGAGCCTCACGAGAACGAGCCGGTCGGAAGGGCGAGTAGCTGGCAAGACGACGCGGCCCGATCGGACGGCACTCCCGATCAGTCCTTCGTCGTCCGCTACCCGCCGATCTTCCCCAACAGCTTTTCGCTTACGGTGAACGGCAACCTGTGGCGATTGACGAATGACCTTTCCGCACATGGTCCTCGGGATCCAGTTTACACAGTCGACATCGTCTCCGGTGAGATTCGGTTCGGGAACGGAATGCACGGACTCGTCCCACCGAAGGGAGCGGAGATTCGTGCTAGCTACACCTCCGGCCCGCACGACGGGTTCGTCGACTTTGCAACTGCGATGAAGACCGTTGATCCATCGATCGCCGTGGGAAGCTGTTTCAACGACGGGGCCTTCTTACGAACAATCGGCAAGGCTTACCCACTCGACTTCGTCGTCCTCCACCTTTACAGCGGACCGAGTGTACGCGACCCCGATCTTGTCGCCGTTCACCTGGAGGGGATGGCGATTCCGTTCCTTCAGGAGCTCTCGCTCAACGAGCTGGAGGAATCGATCGGCCGGTACTTAGCTTCTCGTTCAGACGAGGTTGAGATACTTGTGAGCGAGTACCACCCCTACTTCCAGATCCGGGATCGCCGGTACGTCACCTTCCCTCACTCCCTGAGCGCGGCGTTGGCAGTCACCGACATGCTGCGGATCTTCGCCGAGCACGAGGTTCCTGTGGCGATGATCCATCCGTTCACGAACACCCGTGGCGGTGCCTCATCGGTCCACCGCCCGACTTTACACGGAACGCCACCAGTTACGCCCTCGAGTTGTTCGGGCAGTTGGAGCCATTACGTGTCGTTTGTACCACAGATGGTGTTCCCACCTACGCACGCTCGTATCGCAGTGACAAGTACCGGATCCCGTACATCGAGACCCTCGCCTCGGTCGACTCTGATAAGGATCGCCTTACTCTTCTGGTGATCAACAAGCATCCCACCGACGACCTCAAAGTCGAGATCGAAATCAATGGCTTTCGTCCAGATCCTGAGGGGAGCGCAACCGTTCTCACCGCCCGGACGCTCAACAGCTACAACACCCCCGAGCATCCGAACGCGGTGACCCTGACCTCCGCCCCTACCTTCAAGGTCGCGAACCATTTCACATACATCTTCCCCGCGCATTCCGCAACCTTGTTGGAGCTTGAACGGGAAGAGTAACCGTCTCAAGCAAGAATCTGGGGTTGTGCCTTGTTTTTTTGCGTTCCCTCATCACGATTATGCCCCACCAGAGCTGAGAGAAAAGCCGTGTTCTACATCGTCACCAGTTCGCCCCTTTCTGGTATATTGACGAAACGTCTCAACGCCGTTATGGTCACTAGCATGATGTAGTCTCTACCGGTTCTTTTTCATCTTACAGACCCGACGAACGCGCCCGAAACAGCCACTTTTCCCTCCTTGTTATGGCACCTCCTGTTTGACAACCGGGGCCGAACGAGTTAGTATTGCGATGCATTTGCAATAATAAGGGAGGTACAACATGCAACAACTAAAGAATGCGGTTTCGCCGGCTTTGTCGATTACATTGCTGGTTATAGCCACCCTGTTCCTCAGTGTGGGAGCGGCTCAAGGTGATCCGGTGCACATCACGGTCTACATGAGCCCTGTCCCGTTGGCTCAGGAGATGGAGAAAGCGTTCGAAGCGGAGCGCGGCGACGTGCTCACCGTGGTCAGCGGGGCGTGGTGCCGGAAGGTCCGGGCTGAGATGGAGGCAGGCGATATCCAGGCCGACGTCCTCTACGGCGCCGATCCCTCAATATACATGCTGTTAAGGGATGCCGAGCAACTTCTATCCTACAGCTCGCCTGCCTTAGCAGCGATAAAACCTGAGTACAGGACGCAAGATGATCACTTCACCTTAGCCAATGGCCGTTACGCTGTGATCGTGTACAACAAGAAGATGGTCAAGGGAACGGACGCCCCTTCAGCGAGGGATGATCTCCTCGATCCTCAATGGAATGGGAGAGTGGTCATCGGAGATCCCTCTCTATGCTCCGCATCGTTTGCCATCGTGTGTGGCCTTGTCCAGCTCCAGGGCTTCGACTGGGACTTCCTTAAGGCCTTGAGGAGAAACGAGGTGATGCTCACCGATAGCGCCGGGAAGGTCGCCGAGGTGATCGCCTCCGGCGAGGCGCTCGTGGGGATCGGGGTTCACGATGCGCCGCTACGGATGATCAAGAAGGCGCAGAAACAGGGGGTGGAGAGCCCGCTCGCGATCGTCTGGCCTAAGGACGGTGCAATCGCCATCCCCAGACCGATCGCCATCATCAAGGACGCGAACCGTTCGCCGGAGAGGACCGCGTTGGCCAAGGAGTTCTTGGACTTTGTCCTCTCGGTTCAAGGTCAGAAGATCGCCACAAAATACGGCTTCATCCCTGTAAGGACGGATGTTCCTACACCGGAAGGGATTCCCGCGGAATTTAGATCGATAACGCCCGATTGGGAATGGATCTATCGACACGATCAGGCGCTTAGGGATAAGTGGGAAACCGTCGTCTACGGTGAGTAGCTGAAGGACTACAAGCGTGGGTCGATCACTCATAACAAGCAGGTAAGGTTGGGAGGGAGAGCGATCACCCTCCCTTCTTATTCACCGCAGAAGGGGTCATGGGAACAATACGAAGGAGAATCGAACCACGGGCGATAGTGATGGCTATTGTCATCGCAGTTCTGCTCATCATCGTCGTTTACCCTCTTTCTTTACTCCTCCTGCACAGCTTCGACACTCACGGGGGGTTCGCTCTTGCCAAGTATCAGCAGGCGTTTGCCAAACCGCAGAACGCTATCGCCCTTGGCAATTCCCTCTATACGAGCGCTGCGGTCACTCTACTTGCAGTATTGATCGGAACAGGGATGGCTTGGCTCATCACGCGGAGCGATCTTCCGTTCAAACGTTACTTCCGCGGCCTTATCTTCCTAACCTTCATCACCCCTCCCTACATCGGTACCATCGGCTGGATTCAGCTCCTGGGACGGGCCGGCTATCTCAACGCTGCACTGATGAGATGCTTCCATCTGTCCTCCCCGCCGATCGAGATCTACTCGTTGGAGGGGATCATCGCTGTCATGGCGATCTACCTCTACCCACTCGTCTTCTGGGCGACAGCAAACGCCCTCACCCGGACCGACCCCTCCCTCGAGGACGCCGCGGCCGCCTCCGGTGGCACAAGATGGAAGGTGTTCAACACGATCACCCTCCGTTGGCCCTTCCCAGCATCCTCTCGGCCGGGCTCCTGGTCTTCATCCACACGATCGCCTGCTTCTCTGTCGCTGCGGCCTTGGGCCTTCCTACGAGACATTACGTACTGGCAACGCGGATCTACGCCGCCCTCTCTCACTACGATGTTCAGATGGCCTGCGTCCTCTCAGTTATCCTGGGGGCGTGCTCAGGCGGGGCTTTCCTGCTTCATAAGGCGTTCACCAAGAGAGGAAGGTACATCACTACCACTTCAGGGAGCAAGAGGCCTGAATCGATCAGGCTCGGCCGCTGGCGCTTGCCCGTGACCATCGGTCTGGTGAGCTTCACCCTTCTCACGAGCGTCTTGCCCCTGCTGACCCTCCTCTCCACCTCACTTATCAAGGTTTGGGGTCTCCCTTTGACCGCCAAGAACATGACTTTTGGAAACTACTTAGTGATCTTTCAAGATCCGCTCATCGGAAGCGCCCTGAGAAACAGCCTCACCTTCGCGGTCCTTGCGGCCGGTGCCGCGGTCCTATTAAGCTTTCTTACCGCCTATATCTCGACCCGGACCAAGCTCACCGGGCGGGGCTTGCTCGACCTCCTGGCAACCTTTCCGCTCGCTATACCGGGACCGGTACTGGCGACAATGATGATCCTCGCCTGGATGAAACCGCCTGTTGTCCTTTACAACACCCCTTGGATCATCATCGTAGCTTACATAGTCGCCTTCACCCCGTTTGCCATGCGCAACTTGAGCGGTCCTTTTCGCTCCCTCGATCCTGCATTGGAGGAGGCGGCCTGGTTATCGGGAGCCTCATGGCTGCGTGGTCTAAAGGACGTTCTTTTGCCTCTTCTAAAGCCCGGTATCCTGACGAGCTTCATCCTCGTCTTTCTGATGGGGATGCGCGAGATTCCCATCTCGCTGATGCTGCATACCCAAGGGACGGAGACGGTGGGTGTCGTTCTCTTCTCCTTCCGTGAAACGATCGGCGTTGAAGCGGTCTCCGCCCTGGCTGTGATTGTGATCCTCATTACACTGGCCGGCCATCTGATAGTGGGTAGGTTGAGTAGGAACATGGAGGTGGTGCGATGAGTCTGGCGCAGGCCACGAACTTGTACAAGCGATTTGGCAAGACGGTCGCCTTGGAGGAGTTCAATCTAACCGCCAACACGGGTGAGATCCTTGTCCTTCTGGGGCCGAGCGGGTGTGGAAAGACGACCCTTCTCCGGTCGATCGCCGGCCTTGAGCGACCCGATTCTGGTGAGATCCTGTTAGGCGACGAGCTGGTCTTCTCCGAGAAGAGAGGTGTTTGCACTCCACCCCATCTCCGCCGCATAGGGATGGTCTTCCAGAACTATGCCCTGTGGCCGCACCTCACCGTTCTTAGGAATGTCTCTTATCCTCTTAAGATTCGCAGGGTCCCAAGAGCGCGGATCCGCCATAAGGTAGGAAAGATGCTCTCCCTGGTTCGGCTGGACGGTCTTGAGCGCCGTTATCCGCACGAGCTCTCAGGGGGACAGCAACAACGCGTGGCACTCGCCCGCGCCCTGGTAATGGACCCTCGTCTCCTCCTCCTAGATGAACCGCTCTCAAGCCTGGACGCCAAACTGCGCGAGGAGATGCGTGAGGAGTTGAAACGGGTTCACGGCGAGACAGGACTGACGATGCTCTATGTCACCCACGATCAGACAGAGGCGATGGCCCTCGCCGATCGGATCGGGGTGATGGAAAGCGGAAGGTTGATCCAGCTCGGCTCACCTCCGGAGATCTACGAGCGCCCGGGTACGGAGTTCGTCGCCCGATTCATCGGGGTGGGGAACCTCCTCTCGGGAGAGGTGAAAACCCGGAATGGAGACGCGATCCTAGCCCTCGAGGATGGAGAGAGCGTGCCTCTTTCCCAAAACCACCCACAACCCTCAGGTCCGGTGCTCCTGACAGTCCGCCCGGAAGAGATTGCGATCAGCCGCAGCGACGGAGGTCTGGCAGCAACGATCAAGAGCGTGACGTATCTGGGGAACGCCATCGAGTATCGATTGCAGGCGGGCACTATTGATCTTCGTGCGCGGACCGACCCCAAAGAGACCTATTCGGAAGGCGAACAGGTTTTCGTAAGGTTCAACAAGGCAGTGCCCGTCGGCCCCTATGGCCAAAGGAGATGTCGCCACCGACAAAGGAAGAAAGGCCCACATCACCACCCGATCAAGAGGGAATAAAGTCTTCTATTACCTTAAGGTCCAGGAACCGGGCTCTTTGCCGTTTTAAGTGGGTAACGGCTTCTGCCCGCAAATGATAGAATGCCATTCTCTCGCCCGTTCGTTGCACTCACTCAAGACGCCAA
>LZCG01000022.1_pt1 | contig 26725 bp, 34 predicted proteins | sample 768541 | NCBI WGS metagenome assembly LZCG01 (sample SAMN05200874, study PRJNA324366) | oil field metagenome | isolation source: sample BH-FW-1 from oil reservoir | place: India: Bombay High | collected 2015-07-11
TTATTTTTGATAAAAGTAATATATAATAAACAATCATAAAAGTTTTCAACAACTTTCCTGATAAAAACATATTGAGATGTTGTGAAAGAATCCCTAACTTTGTATGATAGACTAAACTGTACCTGATATGAAAAGATTTTTATTACAAAAAACAGCTGTTCTTCTGTTTCTGAGTTGGTGGATATGGGGTGGGCAATCGGTTCAAAGTCAAACAAGTTTTACGGTTTTTGTTTCAGCACAACCCCAAAATACTTGCGCCGGAGCTCCTGTTTATTTGAGTGTTGATTCCATTCACGGCGGTTCGGGTACCTATTTTTATAATTGGATTGGCTATCCGGGGAATTTCACTTCAACCCAACAACACCCAACGGCCTATCCGTTAACCTCTACCACCTATACAGTCTATGTAAATGATGGCAGCACCGTTGTAAGCGAAGAAGTGCAGGTAAACGTAACCCTGCATCCGGTTGCTTATGCTGGTGCTGATGCCACTATTTGTGAAGATACTCCCGTCTACGAACTTACGGATGCGTCCGTATCAAATCAGTCTAATTTTTATTGGAGTAATGAAGGCAACAGCAATGGTAGTTTCAGTAGTAATACCTACTTGCATCCCACCTATACCCTTGGTAGTAACGATACCATGGCAGGCTATGTCCAGTTGGTTCTTCACGCTATAGCCAATCCACCTTGTAACGGGGAAGATGCTGATGCTATGACTATTTCCTTGACGCCTAAACCTTCTGTAAATGCCGGAAACGATGTGGATATCTGCGAAGATGAAACCGCTACGTTGACTGCTACGGCTTCTGATTATAACAGCGTGGTTTGGAATGTAGAATCCGGAAACGGATATTTTAATAACTATAATTCGCTTCAAACTATTTATTACCCCGGGACCAATGATATAAATCTTGCTTTGCCGACCTGTCCATCACAGCTGAAGCTGTGCAGCCGTGTACCGTAGCGGAAACAGATGATTTGCGGGTGAATATTACAAGAAAGCCTGTGGTTGATGCGGGCAGTGACGGTGAAATCTGCGAAGGAAGCAACTATAATTTAAGTAATTCAAATGCTTCTGTATTAAATTCCAATAGTATCAGATGGGAATCCAACGGAGATGGAAATTTTCAAAATCCTTACAGTATCAATAGTGCGGTTTATCTGCCAGGTTCACAGGATATCACTAATGGGTTGGTAATACTGACCCTCATTGCGGAAGGAGAAGATGCCTGTACCATGGAAATTACCGATGAAATTGAACTTAGCATTTATCATAATCCGGAAGTCGATGCCGGAGAAAATGTAACCATTTGTGCCAACAGCAGCTATATGTTGCAGCCCGTTGTTTCAGATGTTAGTTCAGTAATATGGCGTACATTGGGGGATGGTAGTTTTGATGATGAAAATATTGAAAATGCTGTTTACACTCCGGGAACCGGTGATACCATCGCCGGTTCGGTTGAATTAGAACTGACAGGAAATGCCATTGCGCCCTGTATGGGTCAAAAAAAAGATACCGTAGTATTAACTCTTAGTCCACTTCCTGAAATTAATGCCGGAGCAGATGACTATGTTTGTGATAATGCCTCTTATGTCCTTAACAATTCCGAAGCTTTTCACTTTCAGTCATTGTTTTGGGAAAGTAGCGGCGATGGGGTTTTTGATGACCCAAACGCTTTACATCCCGAATATACGCCGGGAGTGGAAGACCGGGCAGCAGGCCAGACCACCCTGACGCTTTATGGCCTTTCTCAAGCACCTTGTCAGGATACTGTTTCAGATAGCATGGCTCTATCGTATATTCCATCAGCCACAGCTAATGCCGGACCTGATACGATTATATGTGTAACAGAATCCTACCCAATCACTGCCCAAATTGACCATGCTACTTCTATTCATTGGAGCAGCTCCGGAACAGGCACATTCGACGACGCTACTATCGCTACCCCAATCTATACGCCAGACCTCCAGGCCCTTCCTGATGGCGGTGATACATTGACTGTTACGGTGGATAATGCTGCCTGTGATCCTTCAACTGACAGTTTTTTCCTGGCCATTCAACCTGAACCGATTGCCCATTTATCAACCCATGATACTTCTTTCTGTGTTGATGACAATGCTCCTGTTATTGCTATTCAGTTGTCGGGCAATTACCACCAGTATTCAACCAATATTTCCTGGCATGCTATTGATGAAAATGGCAATGATGGCGACGGAACCTTTTCTGATATCAGCATCGACAATCCGGTTTATACTTTTTCAGGTCAGGATATTCTCAATCAGGAAATTTATTTGGTATTTTCAGCTTTTGCATTAGGCCCCTGCGATACGCCTGCGCATGATACCCTTCATGTTTCGTTTTATTATAAGCCTATGGCCTATGCAGGTCAGGATGGAGAAATTTGTGAGGGAGACACGATTCATCTGAATGGCCAGGCTCAATATTATGAATCCGTTTACTGGTTCAGGATTCCCAACACGGGCGATATTGGTACTTTCACAAATAATGGCACTTTAGAAGCCAGTTATTTCCCTTCGGAAGAAGATTTTGAAAATGGGGAAGTAGGCTTTCAACTTGATGCCTACAGCCCCGGAAATGTGTGTAATACTGATATGGATACGGTACATTACAATATAACACGGCAATCTACAGCCCATGCAGGAGATGATTTCGCTATTTGCCGTGATGGTATCATAGAGCTTCAGGGGGAGGCCGAATATCATTCAGGTATCCAATGGGATGCCCTGACCACAGGCGCTCTCAGCGGTGACGGAAACTGGCAGGACCAGAACAATACCATTTTGAATCCGGTTTATACACCCAGCCTTGGTGATATTGCAGCCGGGGAAGTCCATTTTGTTTTGTCAGCCTGGGCCATGGCCCCTGCGACCAGCCGGCACGAGATACCATTGTAGTGACGCTGAACGATTATCCTTCCGCTTCAGTTGGCGAAGACATCAATATATGTTCCAGTGAACCTGTAATTTTAGAGGCTGAAGCAGATAATTTCAGCTCCGTAAACTGGACCACTTCCGGAAGTGGTAGCTTTTCTCAACAAGACCTGACTTCTGTTTATACTTTTAGTGAACAAGATATTGAATCCGGTATTATCACTATCACTTTTACGGCGCAACCTAAATATCCCTGCGATGTACCTGCAACAGATTCTCTGCAAGTCATTATTAAACCGGCACCTGTAATCGATCTGCCCGATATTGTGGAAGCCGCTTACAATATGCCTTTTACCTTCTATCCTGATGTCTCCGGGGCTTCCGGTAATTATTCCTTCGATTGGCAGCCCGATTCATTGTTCACCAACCCAAATGTCAGGGATGCTTCCACCTACCCATTTCCCTATCCGGTTTAAGCGAGTATTTGGTATGGTTAACTGTTACGGACGAGAGTAACGAATGTGCCACAACAGATTCAGTTGCTGTTGAAGTGATTTTAGGAGAGGTACAAATTGATTTGCAGGCTGAACCTGACTATGTGTGCCAGAATGGGTCCGCCATTTTATATGCAAATGCTACTGGCGGCACAGGTATTTATGAATATTACTGGCAAGCTTCTCCTCCCGATCCTGAAATGGCACCTTTTGATTCTGCTGTAATAATTACACCTGAAGAAACAACAATTTATAAGATTACCGTAAATGACGGTTTTTCCTCTCCATCATCAGAAATTGAAATTACCTTGCAGCCTAATCCCGATACGCCGGCTATAGAAGGCGCAGAAACAACCGAAACCTACCAGAAAGAAATATATACCACTGAAGGTAGTGATTTGGCATATTATGATTGGTGGGCGCGTAACGGTAGTGTGGTGGCAGGTCAAGGCACCAAAGAAGTTACTATCGAATGGGGTGCTCCGGGGAATGGTACCGTTTATTTGCAAATGGCCAGCCAATATGGCTGCTTTGGAGATACCTCCCTCCTGAATGTGAGCATCAGTACAACGGGCATTGAAACACTGGAAGGTGTTGATGATTTGAAGATATATCCCAATCCGGCCAATCAGATGGTACATATTTTTTATGAGCTAAAACAAGATAAAGACCTTTGGTTTTCAATTTTTAATCCTGTGGGACAGGTGGTTTATATGACCGGAAAACAATCGCAATCGGTTGGCCGGCAGCAAATGACCCTGCCCTTGGAGGGACTTACCAATGGCATGTATATTATCAGAATAAAAAGCGATAGCCGGCAAATTCACTATCGGATTATGAAACAATAGAAAAATTTGGTTACTTTTGCGACCACTTTTTGGCGGGGTGTAGCGCAGCCCGGTTAGCGCGCGTCGTTCGGGACGACGAGGTCGGGAGTTCGAATCTCCCACCCCGACAGGTTATTGAATCATGGCATAGCAAGAGAAAGAAAGCGTTAAAGGAGTCAATATTTTCAGAGTCTTAAATATCGTAGCTTTACCCGGTTAGCGCGCGTCGTTCGGGGATTCCGCCTGCGGCGGAGGCGTTCGAATCTCCCACCCGACAAGTATTGCGCTGAGGCCTGCTTTATTTATATCACTAAAACCAGAAGGATACGAAATACTACATTGGTTCAATCAGCGATATCCAGGAACGATTTTCTTGTTTTTAGTTTAGGAACACCCTAAAATTTTATGATGATTTTGGTCTGTAACACTCCCTGGACAGAAACCCTTCTCAACAAATCCGGTTTTGTATGTTTTGAATCACTGTTGTCCGATAAAAATAAACAGATGAATTATAGATAAATAAGGTTTCTCCTTTTAGTACCAATGATACTTTACGTTATGCGTTGTGTTTCAGGAAAATAATATCCTTTGCCGTCTGCCTTTAGCGGACGGAGTGATAGCCATACCAAAACCTGCCGGGACTTTAGTCCCCGCTTCGTGCTTCAATTGCTGGGGCTGAAGCCCATTTAGTCCATTGCAATTACTCCAACCGTTGGCTAAAGCCAAACGGCAAAGGATAAAAGTTCTTTAGTTGTCATCAATATAATGTGGAACAATTTTTTGGACTTCTTCCTCGAAATGACAGCTTATTATGTTGCTGAAGAGGGGCGGGTTTTTCCTTCTTACCAATATTCTGAAATCCATGCCATTCCTATCGCATGACGAAATCAAAATTTTTTACCGGTCAACAATGGTTTATTTTTGATAAAAAGTTTTTTTATCTAAGCCGGGGAGGAAATAATAGTATAAATAATTGGTAATGAGTTATTAAATTCAATGCTTGCTGAATTATATAAAATGCTTGATAAATTCAATTAAAATGAATTATTTTTGTGAGCGATTATTCACACACATATTTAAATGCTGTTTAAAAATGGAAACGGAACTTTCTGAAAGACAAAAAGAAATTATTAATGCCTCGCTTGAGCTTATCGCCGAAAAAGGTATCCAAAGTTTAACCATCAAAAATCTTTCAAAAAAGATTGGCCTGGTCGAATCTGCCATCTACAGACATTATGAAAGTAAAACACATATTTTAATTGCCATGCTCGATGCTATTGTTGAGCAAATGCAATACAGTAATAGAAAGGAAGTAGCCAATCTGTTTGAGTTCATTGAAGAAAAACTGGAAAATCATTTCCTTTTGTTTCAGGAAAATCCCGCAATGGTTTCGGTCGTGTTTGCCGAAGATTTGTTTCAAAATGAACCGGAGCTGGTTGAAAAAACGCGTAACAAAGTCATTAATAGCATTGCAACAATGTCTGACCTCCTTCAGAAAGGACAACAACGCGGTGAAATCCGTTCAGATATTGACGCCGAAATCATTTCCATCATGATAAATGGTGGCGTACGAATGTTGGTAAAACAATGGAGGATGTCAGAATTTTCTTTTGATTTGGTTTCCAGAGGTAAAGAGCTTACTGAATCATACAAATCAATGTTGAGCAAGGGTTAAAAATCAACACCCGCAAGTTTAAACCAGATATGGTGTCATAATAACCTTAAGATTAAATGAATAAAATACCACATATATGAAATCAAAATTAATTATTAGCATTACAGGAGTTATCATACTGGCAGGAGCTGTTTTCTTAACCGTTTTATTGATGAATAATAAGCCTCAGGCTCAAAAAAAACAGAAGCAACAAAGTTCTTTGTATGTCAAGGCACAAACGGTTTTGAATAAACCTGTGGAATCTGCTATTTCTCATCAGGGCCGAATTTCAAGCTATGAAACAGTTACGCTGTCTGCCGAGGTCAACGGACGTATCATGCAGGGGAATATTGTGTTTAAGGAAGGGGAGCGGTTCAAAAAGGGAGATTTGTTGATCCGTATTTACGACGACGACATAATAGCTTCACTTACTGCAAGCAAAAGCAATTTCCTGCAAAAGCTTAGTGCTATTTTACCCGATTTGAAAATTGACTTTCCCAAAGCGTATAACAAATGGAATGTTTTTTTTAATTCGATTAAAGTTGATGAGCCGCTTCCTTTGCTGCCTGAATTTCAATCAGATAAAGAACAAATTTTTATATCTTCAAAGGGTATTTTGTCAGAGTATTATTCAATCAGCAGTCAGGAAATTAACCTGAACAAATACAAAATTTATGCTCCTTTTGATGGCACTTTCAAAAGCATCCAACGATATACCGGGGCTGTAGCAGGCATGGGAGTTATCCTGGCTACTATCGTAAGAACCGATCGTCTTGAAATGGTCGTTCCGGTTCCTCCTAAAGATGCAAAATGGATTGAACCGGGTGTTCCGGTTACCATAACAGGGGAAGATACCCGTACATCCTCCGGCTCAGTGTCGCGGGTTGCCGATTTCATAGACGAAACGACCCAAACGGTTAAAGTTTATGTTGATTACATTCCACAAGGAAAGCAGGCTTTTAAAATCGGAGAATTTGCTATAGCCACCTTTCATACCGACCAACAAGTTGAAGGCATCAAGCTTCCACGCGAGGCTTTAATCAACGGGAAAAAAGTGTACGTAGTCAAAAACAACCGGGTGCAACTGAAAAATGTAACCACAGCGCGTAAGCTTCCCGATCATGTTATCATATCGGGCCTGAATGATGGTGAAACGGTGGTTATTGAATCGCTGGTTGATATTTCGGAAGGCGATAAAGTCAAAATCAAATAATACCCCGGGCAATAAAAAATTTTGAAAAAGATGCATTCATGAAAAGAATTCTTAAAATACTTGTTGAATATCCCTTTTATGGGAAAATAGTAGTTGCTATTCTTTTGATTTTTGGAATTGTAGGATATATGAACATGAAAAAATCCTCTTTTCCGATGGTAGAAACCAATACGCTGCTGATAACGGTAAAGTATCCTGGGGCAACTCCCCAGGAAATGGATGAGGGCGTTACCACGTTAATAGAAAATGCCATAAGAGGTGTTCCGGGCATCAAAGAGTTTACGTCGCAGTCCATGGAAAATCTTTCGCAAATCACCATCATTTCCACATTTGGCTATAACATTGACGAATTGCTGATAGACATAAAAAATCAAGTGGACGGCATTTCCAATTTTCCGGCTGATGCTGAAAAACCGATAGTGGCTAAGGTGCGCTCGCGTGACAGGGCCTTATACCTGGCATTATTATCAGAAGACGATGACCAGTTGAAAATGAACAAGATGGCCAATCGGGTTGAAGATGACCTGCTACGCTCGGGCGAAATCAGCCAGATAACGATGGAAGGATTGCCTTCTAACCGAATGGAAATTGCCATAACGATTGATGAAACCCGGTTGCGTCGCTACAATCTAAGCTTTGCAGAAGTGCAACGGGCCATAATATCAAACAACCAGGATATTCACGGGGGAACAATCCGCAGCTCCCGCGAAAAAATCAAGCTGGTTAGCCGCCAACGTTCCGTCAACCCGGAGGATATCGCACAAATTGTCGTAAAAAGCAATCCTGAGGGGAGCTTAGTACGTATTGGGGATGTCGCTGACGTGCGTAAGCAATATGAAGAAGACCCGAATGAAAGTTTTGTAAATGGAAAATCTGCAGTGATTTTTAACATTACGAAACTTAATACTGAAGATTTGGAAGAAATCTCGGCATTTGCCAACGATTATGTTCGCAAATTCAACACAACACACGACCAATTTCAGATTATGGTTTTGGAGGATTATACCGAAAATATCAATTCTGAACTTTTTGTATTCATCAAAAATGCGGTGATGGGGATTCTTCTGGTTGTATTACTGCTTACGCTGCTTCTAAATTTCAGGCTATCCCTTTGGGTAGCTGGGGAATTCCGGCAGCATTTTTAGGGATGTTTATTGTAGGCGCAATATATGGTACTACCATCGACAAGCTTTCTTTAGTGGGAATGATCCTGATTGTAGGGATTTTGGTTGACGACGGCATTGTGATTGGCGAAAACATCTTTACCCATTTCACACAAGGAAAATCACCCCGGCTGGCCGCAATCGATGGCACCATGGAAGTTTTACCCGCTGTTTTCATATCAGTGCTCACTACAATCATAGCTTTTATCCCTTTGTTTTTTATCGAAGGATTTTTGGAAATGCTTTACGCAATGGGATTTGTAGCTGTTATATGCCTGATATTTTCTTTGATTGAAGGGGTTTTTGTATTACCTGGTCATGTGGGGAATCCCAAAGTTTTAAAAGCAGAAAACAAAATCAGCCGGTTAAGCCGTATTTCCAACAAAATGGTGTTTGCTTTGCGTGATCGCCTCTACATGCCGTTTTTAAGAATAATCCTTCAGGCCAAAGGCTTTACCATCATCATTATAACCAGTTTAATGATCATAACTGCCGGTATGGTAATCAGCGGGCATATTCCGTTTACTTTTTTTCCGCCCAGCCCTTCCGACATGTTCAACATTGACCTGGCTCTTAAACCCGGTGAACACAAAGAAAAAACCCTGGAAAAGTTGCAATGGATTGAGAAAAATCTCTACGAAGTAAATCAGACATTAATGAAAAAGCATAACAGGCGTGAACCTTTTGTTAAAATCACTCAGATAAATCTGGGTAGTGCCTTTAACGGGATAGAGAAAGGATCGCATGCGGGGTGATCCGGGTGTTTTTAAATACGGCAGAAGAGACTGAAGTAACCGATAAAATCATTCAAAAATTATTGGCTCAAAAAATTGGTGAGATTCCTGAAGCTTATAAGTTTGCTATGGGAACCTCGAGCGGACGTGCACAGCGTTTTGGAGCACCGGTTTCAATCGGTTTGTTGGGATATGACATGAGTACGCTGGAGGACGCCAAAAGAGAACTCGAAGATGCACTAACTGGCCTGAATGAGCTTTATAACGTTACTGACAATAGCCAGTTAGGAAACCAGGAAATACGCATTCGGTTAAAGCCAAAAGCATACACAATGGCTTAACGCAGGCCTCTTTAATGCAGCAGGTGCGGGAAGGTTATTATGGTGGACTTGCCCAACGGATTCAGGACGGGAAAGATGAAATCTGGTTTTATGTCAGGTATCCGGAGGAAAACCGCGAAACCATCGGTCAAATGGAAAATATGCTGATTCGAACGCCTCAGGGAAATTACCCGCTCACTACGGTGGCCGACATGACCATGGGCCGGTCGCTGAGCATGATTAATGGCTTCAACGGGCAGCGGGTCATCCGCGTTGATGCCTACATGAAAGATGAGCGGGCATCGATTACTCCCGTCCTGAATGAAGTAGAGAATAAGATTTTACCCGAAATTTTAGAAAAATATCCGGGGATTACTTATACCCATATGGGGCAAAAAAAGGATACCCAGGAACAAATTCAAAGTCTGATTAAATACTTTGGGCTGGCGCTACTTATTATTGTGCTGGTGATTGTTGTCTATTTTAAATCGTTCAGGCAGGGCTTAATTATCATCCTGTCTGTCCCATTGGGAATTATGGGGGCTATCTGGGGGCATTCCATCCACGGCGAACCGCTTTGTATGTTCAGCATTTGGGGGCTTGTGGCATTGACAGGTGTTATTATTAACGATTCTGTAATTTTTGTATCCCGGTATAATCAGCTCTTAATAGAAGGATATAAAGTGTTCCAGGCTGCCATAGAAACGGCCAGGTCAAGGTTTCGGCCTATCCTGTTAACCACGCTCACGACAACCGCCGGCCTTATGCCTTTGGTGTTGGAGCAGAGCCCTGAGGCACGGTTTCTTAGCCCTATGGCTATGTCTGTGGCTTATGGAATTCTCTTTGGTGGATTTTTTATCCTGCTGACTTTGCCGGTCCAGATTTTGGTTTCGAATGAATTATTGTTAATAACCAAAAAGCTTTTTAGTAAAAATCCCCGGGAAATTACCCCTGAGTCAATAGAAATTGCTGTAATCAATCATCAGATTGACCAAAAACTGGAAAAGGATATCCGTGAGGAAGAAACTGCTGAAAAAGTAAATAAATAAAATCAATAAATATGAAAATATTAGTTGCCATAATGCTCTTTTGGAGTACCCTAAACCTTGCTGCACAGGAAAACCAATCTCTGAGGCTGGAAGATGCTTTAAATCAAGCATTGCAAAATAATTATGGAATAATTATTATCCAAAAAAGCAATAAAATTGCCGGGTTGCAGAATGTCTGGGGAAATACAGGCGCCCTGCCCAATATTCAATTTCTGAACTCAGGGTATCTTTCCCAAAATTTTGAAGACAGTGATGATTATTCTACTAAGCAATTGAATAGCTCTGTTGAAATGAACTGGGCTGTTTTCAGGGGGTTTAGCGCCCGTATTCGTAAAGACAAACTCGATGAACTGGAACGGCTTTCTGAAGGTAATGCTGCCGTGGTGGTGGAGAATACTATTTTTGGCGTTATACTGGCTTACTATAACATTTTATTGGCAGATGAACGAACAGAGATCGCCGGGAAAAATATGGTGCTGTCACGGGATCGTTACAAGCGGGGAAAGCACAGCCATGAGATAGGCGTGATGGATACATACGAACTTCTGCAGGCTAAAAATGCGTACCTGAAAGACAGTGCCGATTTCCTTTCTGCCAAAGCCTCATACCGAAATGCTGTTCGCCAATTGAATTATCATATGGCTGAACCGTTGGATAGGATGTACAACTTTACTTCTGAATTTTCGCCTGATACAACGGCTTTTCAATATTCTGCGCTGGTGGACCGAATGCTGGAAAATAATAATACACTGGAAAACCAATATATGAACCTGGAATTAGCCCGTCTGGATGTAAAATCGGCCAAAAGTGCTTTCTATCCGACACTTTCATTGACAGGGTCAGGAGGCTATTCAGCATTGGAACAGGATTATGAAACCATGAATCAGTTTGACCAAAGTCGCTCAGGCTTTAATACTGCTGTAGGTGTTTCCTTATCTTATACTATTTATGATGGAAATTCACGTAAAAGAGCGCTGAATGTCGCTAAGCTTGAAAAGGAAATTTCTGAAGTGGAGACAGAGGAAATGAAACAGGACCTTAAAAATCAACTGGCTCAGGAGTATGAACTGTACCGCGTACATAAGCAATTGCTTCGGTTGCCGAAGAAAATTTGCAATCAGCAGCACTTAATATGGAATTGTCACGCGAAAAATTTGAGAACGGAACCATCAATTCCTTTAATTTCAGGGATGTTCAACAGATTTACATGGATGCTGCCTACAATCATCGAAATGCAGTATTTAATGTCATCCTGAGCTATCATACGCTGTTGCGCCTTACCGGTGGAATTATTGACGAATATGAATAATTAAATTGGATTAATGGCAAAAAGGCCCAAAACATAGTAAAATTTACAAAGACGTGTCATAAAGTTTTTGAAATTCTCCTGTTACTTTTGATGGTTTTTATTTTTATGGACATCACTATGGTTTTTATTCCTGAAAAATGAGGCTTAAAATCAAGGGGAAAAACTAACATTGCCGACTATGCAGGTGAGGGGATGCCGGGAAGCATTCCGGTTTTTTACTTGAAAAAGTCTGAAAATTAATTTTTCTGAAAATATGAAAAAACCAGTTTTGCTTTGGCCGGGCCGATGACTTCTGCCAGTTCTTTTTCTGTAGCTTCTTTGATCCTTTTTACTGATTTGAAGGCAGACAACAATTCCGTAGCTGTGTTTTCGCCAATGCCTTTGATGTCCGTCAGGTCTGATTTAATGGTGCCTTTCTGCAGCCGTTTACGGTGGTGGGTAATCCCAAAGCGATGGGCTTCGTCACGCAGGTGCTGAATGACCTTCAGGGTTTCGGAGGTTTTGTCAAGATAGAGCGGAACCGGATCGCCGGGCTTGAAAAGTTCCTCTAGTCGCTTCGCAATACCAATGATAGCAATTTTATCCATCAAGCCTAATTTCTGCAGGCTTTTTACCGCTGCATTCAACTGGCCTTTTCCACCGTCAATCACAATCAATTGTGGCAGGGGTTTTTGCTCATCAAGCAGTCGTTTGTACCGGCGATAGAGCACTTCTTCCATGCTGGCAAAATCATCAGGGCCTGTTACGGTCTTAATATTAAAATGGCGGTATTCTTTTTTGAGCGGTTTGCCATTTTTAAAATGAACCATTGCGGCTACAGGATAATCGCCCTGAAAATTGGAATTGTCAAAACATTCGATATGCACCGGGGGCTCTTTCATGTTAAGGTCTTTCCGCATCTGTTCCATAATTCGTTTTTTATGGCGGTCGGGGTCAATAAGTTCCTGTTGTTTTTCCCGTTCATTTAAAATACTTCGCATTTTTTAGTGAAAGGTCTAAGAGGTGTTTTTTCTCACCCCTGTGGGGAATAGTGAATGTAAGGCCAGTGTTTTCCATACCCTCGGGGGTCATGGGAACAATCAGTGAAGTGGTCTGGCTTTGATAACGTTGCCTGAATTCGGTAATAGCCATAGCCAGCAGGATTTCCGGCGGCTCTTCCAGTTTTTTGCGTAGCTCCAGCGTATGGGTCTGAACGATGGCCCCATCAATAACTTTAAGGAAATTTACATAAGCTGATTTGGGGCTGTCCAGCAGGCTATATACCTCTGCTTCTGCAATGCCGGGCGAAACAACAGTCGATTTGCTTTTATAGTTCGACAGGATATCCAGCTTTTCTTTGATGCGTTGTGCTTCTTCAAATTTAAGTTCATCAGCCAGTCTCATCATTTCTTCTTTCATCCGGCGTGTTACGGTTTGGATATTCCCTTTGATGATGGCTCTGATTTCCGAAATTGTGGCCATATAGTCTGCTTCTGTTTGCAATCCTTCACAGGGGCCTTTGCAGTTTCCCAAATGGTATTCCAGGCAAACTTTAAATTTTTTTTGCCGGATGTTTTTGGGAGTCAAATTATAACTGCATGTCCGTAAAGGATATAACTGACGGATAAGCGACAGCAGTGTGTTCATGGTTTTCACCGAAGCATAAGGACCGAAATACTCCGAGCCGTCTTTGACGATCTGCCGGGTGGCAAAAACCCTGGGAAAAGGTTCTTTTTTAATACAAATCCATGGATAGGTCTTGTCGTCTTTCAGCATGATGTTGTAACGGGGCTGATATTTTTTAATCAGACTGTTCTCCAGCAACAAAGCATCCATCTCTGTATCCACGACCATAAACCGGATGTCGGCAATTTTTTTGACCAGGACCCTTAACCGTCCCGAAAAATCATGACTTTTGGTAAAATAGGAGCCTACCCTTTTTTTTAGGTTTTTGGCCTTTCCGATATAAATAATCTTGCCGGTATCATCAAAATACTGGTAAATGCCCGGCTTTTCGGGCAACGATTTGATGATGGCCGACAATACGTCATACTTCGGATTAAGCGGGTGGGCAGGCATATCTGATAGTCAGAATTTTTTCCCTGGATCGGGTTTTTTCAACAAAGCATCCCATCCCTGTGCTGTCAGCGGGGCGGCCACACCATCTTTGGTAATCATATGGGCACTGCTGCCAATATCAACCATATGTCCGATGATGGAAACCTCCGGTAGGGCCGAAACGGCTTCGTAATCTTTTTGGTCAATAGTAAACAGCAATTCATAATCTTCTCCGCCGCTAAGGGCGGCAACAGTGGGGGCAATATTAAATTCCTTGCTCAGTTCTTCCGTTTTCAGGTCAATAGGAATTTTTTCTTCATACAGGTTACATCCTACTTTTGATTCAGTACACAGGTGTAATATTTCTGAAGCCAACCCGTCAGAAATATCGATCATGGAAGTAGGTCGGATATTTTTTTCGTGCAGGGTTTTGATGAAGTCCACCTGTATTTCTGGCTTAAGTTGCCTTTCTATCAGGTAATCGTAGCCTTCCAGTTCAGGCTGCATATTGGGATTGTCTTTGAAGGCTTGCTTTTCTCTTTCGAGAACTAACAGCCCCATGTAGGCTGCGCCCAAATCGCCGGTCACACACAACAGGTCGTTTTCTTTGGCCCCGCTTCTGTAAACAACCTCGTTCTTGTCAGCCTGCCCCATGACACTAATGGAAATGACCAGACCTTTCGGACTGGAAGTGGTATCGCCGCCAACAAAATCAACGCCGTATTTTTGACATGCCAGCTGGAATCCGGCATAAATTTCCTCCAGAGCTTCCACCGAATAGCGGTTCGATATAGCCAGGCCTACGGTAATTTGTTGCGGAAAGGCATTCATGGCAAGAATATCCGAAAAATTGACCACAGCAGCTTTGTAGCCCAGGTGTTTCAGTGGAAAATAGGTTAAGTCGAAATGAACTCCCTCAATCAACAAGTCCTGCGAAGTAAGCACGACTTGCTTTTGGGTTTCAATGACGGCCGCATCGTCTCCGATGCCTTTCAGGGTGGTGGCGTTTTGGGGTTTTATTTTGGATGTTAATTTTTTGATAAGTCCGAATTCCCCGAGCTCGGATATTTCAGTACGTTTTGCTCTTTTGTCAAACATATGCCTAAATTTTTGCAAAAGTAAGAAAGCTCTTTAAATGGCCGTTTCATTTATGGTTCAGCCATAAAACAAAAAAAATCCTGTGTTGTTAAAATGACGGTTATTTAAGTATAGGTTTGCTTAAATAATGTAATTTTGCATTTAATTAAAATTAAAAATAAATCAGCTTTAGCTTATGTCAGAAAGTGATCAAATAATAAATGAAGTAACCCAGTCAGATTATAAATACGGATTTGTATCCGATTTTGAAGCAGACCAATTGCCCAAGGGGCTGACTGAGGATACGATTAGGATGATTTCGGCGCGGAAAAACGAGCCGCAGTGGTTGCTCGACTATCGTTTGAATGCCTTTCATATCTGGCAACAGATGGAAGAACCGAATTGGGCCCACGTAAATTATCCGAAAATCAATTATCAGGATATTATTTATTTTTCAGCACCTAAAAAACAAAAATATAACAGCCTCGATGAGGTTGATCCGGAATTGTTGGATACTTTTAATAAACTGGGTATTTCGCTCGAAGAGCAAAAAGTACTGGCCGGCGTAGCTGTAGATGCTGTTATCGACAGTGTATCGGTAAAAACGACCTTCCAAAAAACCCTGGAAGAAAAAGGGATTATTTTTTCTTCTTTCAGTGAGGCGGTACAAAACCATCCCGAACTGGTACGAAAATATCTTGGTTCTGTAGTGCCGTCTGACGATAATTACTTTGCAGCTTTGAATTCAGCTGTGTTTTCCGACGGGTCTTTTTGTTATATTCCCAAAGGGGTTCGCTCTCCGGTAGAGTTGTCAACCTATTTTCGGATCAACGCAGCTAATACAGGCCAGTTGAGCGCACTTTAATTGTGGGCGATGAAGATAGCTATGTGAGTTACCTCGAAGGCTGCACCGCGCCTATTCGTGACGAAAACCAACTGCACGCCGCTGTGGTTGAAATTGTTGCGCTAAAAGATGCTGAAGTGAAGTATTCTACGGTACAAAACTGGTATCCCGGCGATAAAGAAGGCAAAGGCGGTATTTATAATTTTGTTACCAAGCGGGGGCTTTGCAAAGGAAGTCATTCAAAAATATCATGGACACAGGTAGAAACCGGTTCGGCGGTAACGTGGAAATATCCAAGTTGTGTGCTCCTGGGCGATAATTCTACCGGCGAATTCTATAGCGTGGCAGTTACCAACAACTATCAACAGGCCGATACAGGCTCGAAGATGATACATATTGGTCGTAATACCAAAAGCCACATTATTTCAAAAGGAATTTCTGCCGGTTTTAGCAACAACAGCTATCGGGGCCTGGTGAAAATGACTAAAAAAGCCGCCAATTCACGAAATTATTCCCAGTGCGATTCACTGTTGCTGGGCGATAAATGTGGTGCACATACTTTTCCTTACATAGAAACACTAAATAAGTCTTCGATTGTTGAACATGAAGCTACAACTTCCAAAATTTCGGAAGACCAGTTATTTTATTTGCAACAAAGAGGTATTGATGAGGAAAGTGCCATAAGTTTGATTGTGAACGGATATGCCAAAGAAGTTTTAAATAAATTGCCGATGGAGTTTGCGGTCGAAGCACAAAAGCTCCTGTCAATTAGTCTCGAAGGAAGTGTAGGTTAAATAAATTATAATTCGGAATAGCTATGTTAGAAATAAAAGATTTAAGTGTATCAATAGATAATAAACCTATTTTAAAGAATTTTAACCTTACGGTAAATAAAGGTGAGATTCATGCTATTATGGGGCCCAATGGAACCGGAAAAAGTACCCTGGCATCTGTGATTGCAGGAAAAGACGGCTATAATATTGAAAGTGGCCAAATATTTTTTAATGGGAAAGACCTGATGGAGTTGGAAGTAGATGAGCGTGCACGCGAAGGTCTTTTCCTGGGGTTTCAATATCCCGTAGAAGTTCCGGGCGTTTCTATGATTAATTTCATGCGCACAGCGCTCAACCAAATGCGGAAACATAGAGGCCAGGATGAATTATCCGGTGCGGCATTTATGAAACTGATGAATGAAAAGAAGGAACTGGTTAATATAGATTCTGACATGACTCACCGCTCTGTCAATACAGGTTTTTCCGGTGGTGAGAAAAAACGTAATGAAATTTTTCAGATGGCCATCTTAGACCCGAAATTGTCGATTCTCGATGAAACCGATTCAGGTCTGGATATTGATGCCCTGAAGGTTGTGGCCAATGGAGTGAATAAACTTCACCGTGACGATAATGCGACTATCCTGATTACCCATTATCAGCGTTTGCTTGATTATATCATCCCTGATTATGTGCATGTGATGTATGGGGGCCGGATTGTGAAGTCAGGCGATAAATCCCTGGCTTTGGAGTTGGAAGAAAAAGGATATGAATGGTTGCGTGACCATGCAATAGTTTAAAAGAAAGGATTATGAGCAATAGTGACCTGAACGGGCAACCCCTTAAAGAAAAGTTGCTCGCATTATATAAAAGCCGGGAAACCGGATTCAAAGAACAGGATGTTCCGGAAGTATATCACCTTCGTAAACAGGCCGTAAAAATATTTGAAGAATCCGGCTTCCCTCATGAAAAACTCGAATCATGGCGCAAATCGGTCATATCCGATGCCTGAAGGTGGATTACGATCTGGTTGAAAATCCTGTAACCAACTTTAAGGATGTTCAAAAGTTGCTTCAGTGTGAAATTCCTGATTTTCAAACCGAGCTTCACAGTCTGGTCAATGGATGGTATGTTCACAAAGAAAAATTACTCCATGAATATGAAAATGGGGTGATTATTGGAAGTATTCGTGAAGCGGTGAAACGTTATCCTGAATTTTTTGAACGCTATTACGGCAAACAGGCCCATCCTGAAACCAGCGGATTGATTGCCGTTAATACAGCGCTTGTCAGAGACGGGTTGTTTATTTACGTGCCGGACGATGTTGAGATTGAAAAAACCATCCAGGTGTTGATATAACCCATCACAAATCGCCGTTGTTTGTCCAAACCCGCAATCTGGTTGTGATGGGCAAAAGAAGTAAACTTCGTCTGGTGCAGTGTGACGATTCTACCAATCAGGAAGCCGGATTTATCAATACGGTTTCAGAAGTGTTTATGGATGAAGGCGCCGACCTGGACCATTATAAACTTCAAAACCTGAATGATAATACTTCACTGGTACATTCTGGTTATTTTGATTTGAAACCAAAGGCCAACCTCGCTACCAATGCCATAACACTTAATGGCGGCATGATTCGCAATGAAATCAATGTAGCTTTAAAAGGTTCGCATGCCAATGCCGACATCCGGGGGCTTTATCTCGTGGATAAAACCCAGCATGTTGACAACCAGGTGAGGGTTGACCATGCCGTGTCAGATTGTACCAGCAACCAGCTCTTTAAGGGGTTGGCAGACGACCATGCGCAGGCTATTTTCAATGGACATATCCTGGTAAGAAAGGATGCCCAACGAACCCTGGCATATCAAAACAGTAAAAATATTGCCATAACCGATAAGGCTACCATTCATGCCAAACCATTTTTGGAGATATATGCTGATGATGTAAAGTGTAGCCACGGTGCTACGATTGGACAACTGGACTATGAGGCTTTGTTTTATTTGAAAACCAGAGGTATCAACGATGATGATGCCCGATTGTTACTGATGTATGCCTTTGCGGCTGAGGTGGTTGAATATATTAAACTACTTCCGTTGAAAGACAGAATCGATGATCTGGTCAAGAAAAGACTCCGGGGTGAACTGTCGGTTTGCGATCAGTGCGTGTTGCATTGTAAACATCCGGAAAAAAATTATGCTTTTGAGATCGACATGAGTAAAATTTAGGCTTCCTTTGTTTTTCACTTAACGTGAACAGATGTTGGATATTAAAGAATTGAGAAACAGGTTTCCCGTTTTGCGCCAGCAAGTGCACGGAAAACCGTATGTTTATCTGGATAATGCTGCCACGGCTCAGAAACCCGATAGCGTCATTGATGCCATTGGTGATTTTTACCGCCACTACAACAGCAATGTTCATCGTGGTGTTCATCATTTGAGCCAGGTAGCTACCGATATGTATGAAAATACACGAAAAAAGGTGCAGCATTTCATACAGGCATCATCCGAAAAAGAAATTATTTTTACCAGGGGCGCTACTGAATCTATTAACCTGGTGGCCGATTCACTGGGGCGGTCGCTGTTTCAAAAAGGCGACAGGATATTGACTACCATAGCAGAGCATCATTCCAATTTTGTGCCCTGGCAGATGGTTGCCCGGCAATATGGTCTGGAAATTGACTATGTATCACTGCTTCCCGACGGAACTTTGGATTTGGACAGACTTGAGCAGCTGATGACTAACAATACCCGCTTGTTGGCTGTCGGTCATGTCAGTAATGCCCTGGGAACCGTTCATCCTGTTAAAGAAATAATTTCTAAAGCACATGAAAAAGGTGTTCTGGTTTTGGTGGACGGGGCACAGGCTGTGCCCCACTTTTCTGTCAATATGAAGGAACTGGATGCTGATTTTTATTGTTTTTCCGCACATAAGATGTATGGCCCGACGGGTGTGGGGGTTCTTTACGGAAAAGAAAACCTGCTAAAAAAAATGACGCCCTATCAGTATGGAGGTGAAATGATTGATAAGGTATCCGTCGGGGAGACAACATTCAATGAATTGCCGTTTAAATTTGAGGCCGGAACGCCAAATATTGCTGATGTGGTCGCTTTTGGAAAAGCAATAGAATTTCTTGAAGACCTGGGGATGACGCTGGTGGCAGCACATGAGCAGGATATAATGGCATATGCCTCAAACGTTTAATGGAAATTGAACAGATGAAAATATTTGGCCCCGAATCGCGCAAAACCGGCGTCATTTCTTTTTTGGTGGGACAAATACATCCCTATGATTTGGGGATGTTGCTGGACCAGCTCGGGGTAGCGTGAGAACCGGCCATCATTGTGCACAGCCACTTATGGATTTTTATCAGATACCAGGAACAGTCAGGGTTTCTTTCGGCGTGTATAATTCGCGTGAAGATATTGACCGCCTGATGAGCGCCCTGAAGCGTGTAATAAAAATGTTATCATAAAAAATATGAGCATACAGGAAAAAGCGAACCAATTGGTTGAAGAATTCGCATTGTTCGAAGACTGGATGGATAAATATAATTATTTGATCGAGCTGGGAAATGCTTTGCCAATAATAGATGAAAAATATAAAACTCCTGAAAATCTGATTTCCGGTTGTCAGTCGCGGGTATGGCTACATGCCGATTTTCAGGATGGTAAGATTGTGTTCACTGCCGACAGCGATGCGGTCATTACCAAAGGGATTATCTATATCCTGATAAGGGTGCTTTCCGGTGCGAGCCCTCAGCAAATCCTGGACGCAGACCTGGGTTTTCTGGATGAGATTGGATTGCAGCAGCATCTTTCGCCTACACGTTCCAACGGATTGGCATCCATGATTAAACAAATTAAAATGTATGCACTTGCCTTTCAGGCAAAACAAAATAAAGATTCTTATGAGTGAAAGAACAACCAAACAAATGATAGAACAAGCTGTACTTGAACAGGTACAGACTGTTTTCGACCCTGAAATTCCTGTTAATATTTTGAACTGGGTTTGATTTATGAATTGGAAATTACAGACGATCTGGATGTTAATGTATTAATGACGCTTACAGCGCCTAACTGTCCTGTAGCTGATTCACTACCGCTCGAGGTACGGGGCAAAATCATGGCTATCGAAGGTGTCAATGACGTCGATGTTCAGCTGACCTTTGATCCGCCATGGTCTAAAGATATGATGAGCGAAAACGCCATGATTGAACTGGGGTTGTTATAAATTAATTTTACGACCTCCAATCTTTTTGTTTCTGTTAATCTTGTGTGAAATTGAGTAAAAATGCGACACCTTTGCATTGCGTTTTTCTAAAATTTTTTGACGAATACCAGCAAAAAGGCTACGTTCGATCAATAGATGCCTACATTCACATAATGGCTGTTTTTTTGTGTTTAACGTGGTATTTTGTTTTAATCAAATTAATTCATTCGTTATGTGGATAGATTTACTAATTCTGGCTTACATCTTATTGCTGTTTCCCCTTATGTACAAGTGCGAAATGATGCCGCACAGCGGTTATAAGGTTCTGTTTATCGGGGTTTTGTTTACGCCGGTAGTCGGGTTTTTGGCACTGAATTATCTTAAGAAGAAATGGCAACAAAAAGAATTGCAAAAACTAAACGAAGCTTAAGAATCCGTATTTGAATGCTTCAAGTATTACTACCGGTTAATTATTTATGTAAAAGGTCTGCTTCTCCCCAGGCAGACCTTTTTTTATGGCTATAAAAAGTCACCAAAAAATTGCTCAATCTTTCGGAATAAATGAAGGCGGTCGCGTCCTCTGACATTATGTTCATGTCCGGGATAAATGAAATAATCCAGTAGTTTTCCTTCCTTCACACATTTTTCAACAAAAACCTGGCTGTTTTGCCAAACGACCGTCGGGTCTGAGGTTCCGTGAATAATCAACAAGCGGCTGTCAAGATTGCTTACTTTAGGAAGCAAAGAGGCGTTGTTATAACCTTCAGGATTTTCCTGTGGGCGATCCATATACCGTTCACCATACATCACTTCATAATATTTCCAATCGATTACCGGTCCGCCTGCACAGCCTGCTTTGAAACTTTTGGGATGTTCCAGCAACAAGGAAATGGTCATAAAACCTCCATAACTCCATCCATCCACACCAATCCTGGTGGAATCGACATAAGGCAGTGACTTTAAGAATTCTACCCCTACCATTTGGTCTGCTACCTCCTGCCGGCCCAAATTTCGGTGGATGATGTTCTCGAAGGCTAATCCCCGGTTGGCCGAGCCTCTGTTATCTAAAGTAAAGACTACGTATCCTTTGGTAGCCATATAGTTCAGAAAAATACCGGCCCCTCCCAGATAGGAATTGGTGATGAGTTGGGCATGCGGCCCGCCATAAACATAGAGGAATACAGGATATTTTTTTCGGGATTAAAGTCAATCGGTTTAATCATGCGATAGTAAAGCGGGGTTCCGTCCTGAGCATGTAGTGTGTCGATTTTCATTTCCCCAAGCCGATAATTTGCCATCGGATTTTTATCTTCCAGGATAGTTTTTATACGTTTTCCGTTGTTATCAAGCACAGCATAACAGGAAGCGGTTTCAATACTGGAATTCTGATCCAGTAACCATTTTCTGTCGGGGCTGAGCGTTGCTGAATGGGTTCCTTCCTGATCGGAGATTGCTGTCAGTGTTCTGTCAGATAATGAGACCCGAAAAATATCGCGGTTCAATGGGCTGTTCCTGGTGGCATAAAAATAAATAGCTTCATCATCAGGGTCTTCTCCAATGATATCCTGAACAATCCAATTTCCGTGGGTGAGTTGTTGTTTTAGTTTTCCCCCGGTATCATACACAAACATATGCATAAAACCGTCTCTTTCACTCATCCAGATAAATTGATTTTTTTTGGATTTTAAAAAGAATAATGGGAACTCAGGTTCTACATATTTTCTATGTTTTTCCTCAAATAAAGTCTTGACAAAAGAGCCATCGTTAACCTTAAACTGATTCAGATGCAGGTGGTTTTGGTCACGGTTGAGCTCAGCAATATACAGGTACCTGCTTTTAGGGCCCCAGGTGATGCTGGCAAGGTAGTCCTCTGCTCCACCCTGTTTCTCAACCGTTATGGTTTGCCCGGTTTCGGTATCGTAGATGCGCAATGTCACCTCTTCACTTTTCATGCCCGCCATGGGATAACGCGTGGATTTTACGGTAGCCACCCGTGTATCAATATCGACAATCGGATATTCCGATACCATTGTCTCATCTTTGTGGTAGTAGGCCAGATAACGGCCGTTTTCTGACCAGAAAGTACCTTTTGAGATGCCAAATTCTCTCCGGTGTACCGTTTTGCCGTTTTCAATCCCATCTATGCTATCAAATGTGATTTGTGTGATTTTCCCTTTTGAGGCGATGCAGAGGTTTTGACCGATTGTAAAAGTCGCTTTAAAGTTTTGGGTTTCAATGTCAATGTTTTCGGCCTTTTCCGGTATTTCATTCAATAGACGAATTTCTTTTTTTGATAAATCACAGGCCAGTATACGGTTATTATGTTGAAACCAAAATACATCATCACTATTCCACCAAATTTGTGGAAATTGCTTGATGCTGTCAACATTTGCCCGAATGGCCAGGTCATTAAGTTGTGATGTACTGAGTATTGTGTCTGTCTTGTTTGCATAAACCGACGACATTAACAGGTTTCCCTTTTCAATATAAGTAAAAGCTTCATTTCCGGGACGCCATTCCGGATGCTGAATTCTTTTGGGATACACTTCCGGATTAAAATAATCCGTAAGTTTTAGTGTGTCTGTTTGCGCTGTGACCAGGCTCAGGCCCGCTATCAGGAATGTTAACCCCGTTGTTATGATCTGTTTTTTCATGGCAAAAGATGTTTGTTGAAAATTGTCAGCTCACAAATGTAGAAAATCCCAATTAATGTTAGGGTGTATGTACTAATGAAGCAAAATTTTTAATTAAACCGGGTTGCTTTTCCAAAACATTTCCGATAACAATAATATCAGGCCTGGCTTTAAGGATGGGTTTGAGCGTTTCTTCCGATTTAATTCCACCGCCAATAATTAACGGAATTTGAATATGGCGTTTTACTTCTTTTATCATCTCAGGCGATATGGTCCTGGCAGCGCCGCTGCCGGCATCCATATAAATCAGCTTGTGCCCCATGAGTTCTCCTGCCAAAGCCGTAGTTGCAGCAATGTCTTTTTTATCATGGGGAATAGGCATGGTGTTGCTGATATAGTTGGCTGTGGTTTGTCGTCCGCCGTCAATAAGCATATAGCCTGTGGGAATAGCCTCAATGCCCAGACGTTTTATGTGCGGTGCGGCTAAAACCTGCTGGCCTATGAGGAAATCAGGATTCCGGCCTGATATCAGCGACAAAAACAGCAGCGCATCTGCTTCCGGATGAACCTGCGATATTCCGCCGGGAAAAATAAGCAACGGGATATCGCTGTTTGATTTGATGATTTTTGATATTTCTCTGAGGTTGTTTTTGGTAATCAGAGAACCCCCTATCAGAAACAAATCCACTCCCGATTCAACTGATTGTGATACAAGGTGTTGCGTCTTTTCTTCGTTGGTGTCGTCAGGATCAATTAAAACAGCAAGGAGGGTTCCTTTTTGCCGGATGTTTTCGAGCAGTGAAGCATAGGTTTTCATAGGTTATATTGATTGTTTTGACAAAAATATTGTTTTCCTTCGAGAATTAAAGCAATTGAACGAAACGGTGCCTTTTTCATAGAAGCGTCATCAGGAAAGAATTATTGTTCTGCTGTTTTTTTAATCAATTTAATGATATTTTTGTTACGCTTCGTATATGGTAGTTGATTAATTTTGTAAAACAGGGTATATTCATGATTGAAACAAAAGAAAAAAAGATGACATCTTATAAATATAAGGTAAAAGATATTGGGTTGGCTGCTTTTGGCCGGAAAGAAATAGAAATAGCTGAAAGAGAAATGCCTGGTTTGATGTCGCTGAGGCATAAACTGGCCAGTGAAAAACCTTTGAAAGGGGCCCGGATAACAGGTTCACTGCATATGACCATTCAGACAGCTGTGCTGATAGAAACGTTACAAATGCTGGGTGCGGATGTGCGATGGGCCAGTTGTAATATCTATTCAACACAAGACCACGCCGCTGCTGTTATAGCCAAAAACGGGACCCCTGTTTTTGCATGGAAAGGAGAGACTTTATACGAATACTGGTGGTCAACCCGGCAGGCTTTGTCGTTTCCTGACGGCGGAGGTCCCAACCTGATTGTTGACGACGGAGGGGATGCCACCCTGATGATTCATAAAGGACTTGAAATTGAGAAGAACCCGGAACTGCTTCATCAGAAAGGGGAAAGTGAGGAAGAGCAGGCTTTATTGCAGATATTACGTGAAACTTATGAGGAAGACCCTGAGAAATGGCATCGTGCTTCGCGTGACTTAAAAGGTATCTCCGAAGAAACCACTACCGGGGTACATCGTTTGTATCAGATGTATGAGAAAAATACCCTTTTGGTTCCGGCCATCAATGTGAATGATTCTGTTACAAAATCCAAATTTGATAATCTTTACGGATGCCGTGAATCATTGGCCGATGGGATTAAACGAGCTACCGATATCATGCTGGCCGGAAAAGTGGTTGTAGTACTCGGATACGGAGATGTGGGAAAAGGAAGTGCCCGGTCGATGCGTTCTTTTGGGGCACGTGTGATTGTTACGGAAATCGATCCCATAAATGCCCTCCAGGCAGCAATGGAAGGTTTTGAAGTGACTACTATGGAAGAAGCCGTAAAGGAGGGTAATATTTTTGTCACGGCAACCGGAAATCGTGATGTGATTACACTGGCGCATATGAAACAAATGAAAGACCAGTCAATTGTTTGTAATATCGGCCATTTCGATAATGAAATACAGGTGGCAGCTTGAAGAATGATCCGGTCGTAAAACGTGATAATATTAAACCACAGGTTGATAAATATACCTTTACGGATACGGGAAGGTCCTTGTTTTTATTAGCTGATGGACGGCTGGTTAATCTGGGATGTGCCACAGGACATTCTTCGTTTGTGATGAGTAATTCTTTTACCAACCAGGTGTTGGCTCAAATCGATTTATGGAAAAATAATTATGAAACCGGTGTTTACCGCCTTCCCAAAAAACTGGATGAAGAAGTAGCACGGCTTCACCTCGGGCATCTTGGCGTAAAGCTTACAAAAATGACTAAGGAGCAGGCTGACTATATTGGGTTCCCGGTCGAAGGACCCTATAAACCTGAGCATTACAGATATTAATTTGTATCCTATAAACTGAGGCGTTCAGCATTCGACATTTAATAACGAAAAATCAGCAGGATTTTTAGATTTGCCTTACAAGGGTTGAAACTGAAATACCTGCTGATTTTTATTTTATTTTTGGCTGTATGGCCAGGGAAAATATTTATCTTACAGCGCTTAGTAATAAATCCTGAGTTTGTTGCCGTCGTAAGAAGTATAGAACTGCGTTAACGGGCATTGTGCCGGGCCGTCAATAGGGTACCCGTCGGTTAGTAAAAAACGACTTCCGCAAACCGTATCATAGGCAAATAATCCGGATGAATCAGCCAGAATGATGGCATTGGGATCCTCCGGGTCATACGGGCAGGTACGTTCATAAGCACGGAATTCATAATTGGAATACCGGTAAACCAGAATGCCTTTGCTGGGGGGATAAGCAGTGAGATAAAGCCAGCCGCCCGGAACATTCAACTGTTGGTATTCTGTTGAGTTGGGATAAATGATAATATTTACTGGCCCTGTTTCTATGCGCTTGCAATGTTGGTTTTCATCACATCCGGCCAAAAAGATCAATAAAATGGCTGTTAGAATGAATTTTCCTGGTTTTTTGTATTTTCCCATTTTGTAAAAATTGTAATTATGAACGTAAAAAAGACCAGTTTCATTGTACCGATAGTGCTCATTCTTGTTTTGGTGTCACCTTCATGCCAGGTAGTTTATTTTTTTATGCCTGACCACAAGGAAGAAGCCCTTAAAACAAAATTAAAACAACGTAAAACAGAAAAGCAGTTAAAAAAGCAACAAAAAGAGGCTGAGAAACAAAGGCAAAAACTTATCAGAAAACACTACGAGCAACAAAGCACCACCACAAAAGAAGATTGGAAAAAACTTGAAAAAGAAGCCCGACGCATTAACAAACACCGGTAGAAGAAAATTTTTTCTGTGGCGATGGCTTGGATTATAAATTTAGAAATAGTATGAATTGTAAATTTCGGATGCAAAAACCAACATTTTATTGGATTTCGTTGTCAAAAATCTATGTATTTTGCAAAAATATTGGTCAGATAAATAATT
>LZCG01000023.1_pt1 | contig 26070 bp, 26 predicted proteins | sample 768541 | NCBI WGS metagenome assembly LZCG01 (sample SAMN05200874, study PRJNA324366) | oil field metagenome | isolation source: sample BH-FW-1 from oil reservoir | place: India: Bombay High | collected 2015-07-11
GCCTGCCTGTGCCGGAGAGGCAGATAGGGAAGTAGGTCTATTGTCCCTATCACATTTTCAGTCATTCTCTGCGCCTTTGCGCCTCCGCGCGAGATTCATCTTCTCCGATTTCTCTATTCTCCCGCCAAGACGCCAAGGATTATTAGTCTTCGTTTCAGCCGGTTCCTCGTTCTCTGTCAAACTTTTGCGTCTTTAGCGCCTTTGCGAGAGGCCCAGCTCTTAAAGCCTTTCTCTGAGCTACCTCAACTTAACTGTGAGGAACTACTTTTGGAATTCTTCGAACTGGTCAGGAGAGATGATCTCCTTAATCTTCGCAGTGAACTCCGCCTGCTGTTGCTGTTGCCCTTCACGCATCTTCATGAACCTTTCACGCTCCTCGTCGCTCAGTTTAGACGGATCCGGGCGACCTCCGCTTCCGGCGAACGCCTTCTGGCCCTCCGTCATCTGCAAGAAGTAACCGTACATTAGGTCGCGGATCTTTCCCCTTTGGTCCTCGGTGAGGGTGAGACTCTCGTCCAGCTTCTCCATGAACTCGTCCATCCGGGCCTCTGTGGCAGCGTCTGATTGGGAAGCCTCTTCGGCGGTGGCAACGGTCGCGGAAGGAGATGGGGCTGGTCGCTCCTGCACCGATTCTGCCTTCGGGTTCGTCTCCTGAGTGGAAGGCGCAGATGCGGATTGCGGCTCCTTCGATGAACACCCAGAAAGGAGCAGAACTCCGACAAGAAGGAGGATCAGAACGGACCAAGGAACGCTCCTCGTCGACCCCACCATCCACCTAAAACGGTTTCGCATATCCACCTCCTCCTTCCATATTCCAATTGTCGCGGGGTCTGTGATCTCTTTTCGAACCAGAAAGAAAAAATCGATCGCCAACCGACCCGATGCTCCTCAGGATAAGCCTGGAATGTGGAGAAGGATGGTCAAAGTTGTTGCAGAGATGTGAAGATGTCGTGATAAGCGTGTAAGAAGCTGTGCACATTGGGGATTTCTTCGACTGGCTTGCGCCAGTATTGGATACATTGCCTGGTATCAGTGGAGAACGGCAGCTAGCCAGGTAAGAATGAGACTGGTCGGGACGCCCGGATTTGAACCGGGGACCTCTTGCGCCCCATGCAAGCACGCTACCAGGCTGCGCCACGTCCCGAGATTTGACTTATGGTACCACTTTGCACTCCAGTTGACAAATTCTCTTCGTCCTCGCAGTTGCAGCTTAGGTTGGTAAGGGATAGGATGGCGTCGATGTCGAAGCGATCGAAATCGAGTGAGGAGGACTGTAATGAATATCACATTTTGCGGAGCCGCGGAAACTGTCACCGGATCGTGTCACTTAGTGGAGACAAACGGGTTGAAGATCCTGCTCGACTGCGGTCTCTTTCAAGGAGCGCGTGAGATCGAGGGTCGCAATCGGGAGGAATTCCCATTCTCTCCCTCGGAGATCGACTTCGTCCTCCTCTCCCACGCTCACCTCGACCACGTCGGTCGGATCCCCAAGCTGGTCAAGGAAGGGTTCCACGGCGAGGTGATCACCACTCCACCGAACGCAGCGATCGCCAAGGTGATCCTCGCCGACTCCGCGCATATCCAGGTGGAGGAGGCAGCGTACCGATCGCGTAAGGCCCGCCGCCGCGGGGAGGAGGCACAGCTCCCCCTCTACGACATGGGTGACGTCCTTGACAGCTCGATGCATTCCATCACCGTGTTCCCTATGAGCAGCCGACCATCCTCGGTGACGGCGTAGAGGTGACCTTCCACGACGCGGGCCACATCCTCGGCTCCTCAACCATCGAGCTGAAGGCGGAGGGGAGGACCCTCCTCTTCAGCGGAGACCTGGGAAACCGGCACCAGCCGATCGTCCGTGACCCAAGCGACCCACCGCACGCCGATATCGTCCTTGTCGAATCGACCTACGGAAATCGCCGTCACCGCAGCCTGGACGACTCGGTCACCGAGTTGAAGGAGGCGATCCACACGGTGATCGGCCGTGGGGGGAACCTGTTGATCCCCTCCTTCGCCCTCGAACGCACCCAGGAGGTGCTCTACGAACTCTTCAATATGTGGCAGAGGAAAGAGCTCCCTAAGTGCAAGATCTTCCTCGACAGCCACTCGCTATAGCCACAACGCGGATCTTCGCCCGCTACCCCGGCTACTTCGACAAAGAGGGGAAAGAAGTCTTCTCGCGTTCGCCGAACCCGTTCAATTTCCCTCCCCTCCGGTTCACGCAGAGCACAGAGGAATCGAAGCGCATCAACGCCATCCCAGAAGGGAACATCATCATCGCCGGGAGCGGGATGTGCACCGGCGGACGGATCATCCACCACCTCCGCCACAACCTGTGGAAGGAGGAGGCGGGGGTGATCTTCGTCGGGTACCAGGCACGCGGGACGATCGGGCGACAGATCATCGAAGGGGCGGACCACTTGAAGATCTTCGGTGAAGAGACCGCGGTGCGAGCGCAGGTCTGGACGGTGAACGGCTTCTCCGCCCATGCCGACCAGCCGATCCTCGTTAACTGGCTGAAGAAGACGGAGGCAGAGCGGGTCTTCCTCGTGCACGGCGAAAAGGAATCCCTCGACGGGTTCAAGGAGGCAATCTGTGAGAAGCTCTCCACCGATGTGCAGATCGCGACATGGAAGGAGAGCGTAACCGTGTAGCCTCGGACTGGAACCTATCCGAAGTGTCGCCTAAAAGCCTAACGGAGAGGACACCGCTCACCCGCGAGAGTACCCAAGTGATGGCCTTTGTTAGACTGCGGCCTCATTTTCGCCAGGGCAGTAGCTACCTTCTTATAGCGATACCATGTATGAGGGGGTACTTTCCATGAAACGGTTTTTCATTCTCGCAGTGGCCTTACTGGCCATGTTCTCGGTGGTGCTGACGGTCGGAGCACAGGAGGATTCGGTCACGATCAGCGGAACGCTCAAAGGGGAGGCTAAATTTCTTCCCAGCTTTGCTAACTGGTACGGCCTTGACCTCACCCTCACTTTCTCCAGCCTCAAAGCGATCAGTCAAACGCATTTCACCCTCGCGCCGGGGGTAAACGGAACGCAGGTCTTCAAAGTCGAATACGCATGGGACTTCCTCACACTGGGAAGCGAACTCGATCTGGGGCTCGTCCCCCCGGCGTTTCAATCCCTGAGCCTATACGCCAAAGCGAATCTCTTCGATACAACGATCGGAGAAGGAGAGTTCGCACCTAGCTTGACCGCGGATCTGGACCTCGTAACGGTGATCCTGCCCGCTTTCTCCGGGACCGCCACATTTGACCTGGAGACACAGGTCGGCCCACTCGCGGCGAGCAGCAACACGAAGTTGGACCTTGTTCCGTTCGCCTTCCAGAGCCAGGAGTTCGGGGTTGAACTCGACTTCCTCAACGCGACGTTCGGGGAAGAGGGCGCAGGCACACTCGTCGGGTCCCTGGGAACGGATATCACCGCCCTGCCCGCTTTCTCCAGCGACCTTTGGCTTAAGCTCTCCCTTGCTCTCGGCGATCTCACCGCCACCAGCAGGACCGAGTTCGAACTTGTCCCGGCAGAACCGGAACGCAGCGGTTCACCCTCACCTATCGCCTTTGACAGCGTCACCTTCACCAGCGAAACAACCTTCGGCCTCGTTCCCTACGGATTCACATCGCAGCGGTTCAGGGGCGACGTCGCATTCGACGCTCTATCCCTCTACGGATGGGGGACCTTGGCTTCCGCTGGGCTGGACGCAGGCATAGGGTTCAGGTACGACTTCCCGTAAGACAAAGCGGGGAAACCGCGCAGACAAGGAAAACATAAGCACAAAGGGGCTCTCGGTAAAAGGCTGAGAGCCCCGCCGCTTCATTACACCCCCCAGGAGAGCAGAGAACTTGAGAGATCGGGAGATCGGATGATCGGCCGCCGGCCCTGGAGGGCCTCCCGCCGGCCGCTGGCCCAGATGGGCCTCTGGCCCGGAGGGGGCTGGAGCCCCTTGAGGGCGGAGCCTGGCCCGGAGGGAAGATTGAGAGATTGGGAAGTTAAATCACTCAATAGGCTCACGGGGAAGGAGTCTCTGCAACAGCCTCATAAGCTAGAGGTTTGAAAGGTCTCGATCAATTCCGGGATCTCGGCAAAGTCGCGTGTCACGTGATCGGCCACCCGTTCGAGTTTATCGTCCTTGGGGTTGAAGGCGATGCCGAGGCCGACGATCTGCATTACCGGCACGTCGTTCATATGATCGCCCACATAGCAAACCTCCGAGAGTGCGATCCCCCGTTCGGCGGCTATCTGCTCCATCACCTCAGCCTTCTTCCATAGATCGACGATCGTTTCGCTCGCTCCCGTAAACCGCCCGTCATCGATTAACAGGCGGTTGGCAACGGCAAACTCAAGCCCAAGGTCATCGCGCACGTATTCCGCGACGAGGTCGACCCCGGAGGAGAGGATCCCCAAGCGATAGTCTCCACGCAACCGCGCGATCGCCTCCCTGACACCGGCCGCGTAAGGGGGTGGAAAGATCCGGTCGGTTATCCGGGTTACAGGGATCCCGGTGAGAAGCTCGGCGTCCCTCTTCACCCACTCGGAGTAGGCCTCGCGCCGCGGGAGATACTCGGAAAGGAGGCGTTCCGACGCTTCTTGCATCCCAGCGGCCGCCGCGATCGCCCCCCAGCTCGATTCGAACTCCACCCCGTGGTAGCGGACAAGCGTCCCGTCAAGATCGAAGATGACTGTTTTGATCTGGGACACCTCATCTTCCTCCATGATGTTTCTTCTCACGAACACGTCGCTTCAGCTTCGCAAGAGCAGCCCTCTCACGAGAAGGAGCAACCATTAGTATATCGGTCACGCTCGATCAGCGTCAAGCTGCGTCCCCTCCGTTCGGCCGCTTCAAGCCATGTTATCCAGAGACGCGTTTCAAGAGCTTCCCAGTGTGGCAAGTACCATTCGAGCCACTTCCTCGTCGGTCTCAGGAGGCACAGGGTGAACCCGTGCCGAAAGCCCCCTTCTTCGTAACGCAAGGTACTCGAGTGACAAGGATTGCAAAGCAAAAGAGATGTCCATGATCTCCACTGGGTGACCATCAGCCAAGGCAAGGTTCACAAGCTCCCCCTCGCCGAGGAGGTAGATCGTGCGCCCATCGGGGAAGAGATAGGCCTCCACTCCGTCACGAGCCTGATGGTGCTCCTTCGCAAGACGCTCGAGCGCCTCCCGGTCGATCTCATATCCGAAGTGCCCGGCGTTGGCAAGGAGCACTCCATCCTTGCTCCGTCGCAGCATTCCCTCGTCTATCACACCCGCGCAGCCGGTGGATGTGACCACAAAATCGGCCCGCTCGATTCCTTCCGCGAGGGTGATAACTTCATGGCCTTCCATAGCAGCTTCGACTGCTTTTACCGGGTCGATCTCCGCTACAAGAACACGCGCCCCTAGCCCCCGAGCCCTCAGGGCAAGTCCCTTGCCACACCAACCGTAACCCACGATGAGCACCGTTCTTCCAGCCACCAGAAGGTTGGTAGCCCGCATGATGGCGTCCCAGGTAGACTGACCAGTACCATAACGGTTGTCGAACAGGTGCTTCATCTTCGCGTTGTTCACCGCAATCGCTGGGACGGAGAGCTTCCCCTGTTGTTCGAGTTCCTGAAGGCGCTCGACCCCGGTCGTTGTCTCCTCGCAGACGCCGACAAGTTGCATAGCAACTTCCGGGCTATGTTCGTGAAGGCGGACCGCAACATCCCCTCCGTCCTCGACGATGAGCGTAGGAGAAAACCTCAGCAACTGGTCGATCCTTTTCTCATGCTCCTCTAGGGTTTCCCCGTGACATGCAGCCACCGTAATCCCATTAACCTCTGAGAGCGCGGCCACGATCTCGTCTTGGGTGGAGAGGGGGTTGCTCCCGATAACGTACAGGTTTGCTCCCCCCGCATGGAGAGTCAATATCAAGTTTGCTGTCTTGGCTTCAAGGTGAAGCGCTGCTCCAATACGATGACCGGCGAAGGGCTGCTCGCGTTCGAACCGCTCCCGTATCCTCGCGTGCAGCGGCATGTGCCCTTGAGCCCAACGGATCTTCCTCCAACCTTTCTCGGCTTGAGCTCCATGTCACTCCTTATTATCCTTCAACTGGAGATTCCCTGTGGTCTTGTCACAAGGTTTCCTTATACTCCCTCTCCTTTATAGGAGAGGCTGGGGTGAGGTGAAAGGTCGAAATTCCGGTTTTGACCTTCATGGCAAAATGAAATTATCTAAATACCCCACTGTCTTACTACGGGGATAGTTAATTTCAAGGGTTTTCTTTATTTTACGGTTCATCTTTTGCCCAGGATGACCGCCGATCCGATGCCGTCCACTACAGGGCATCCTTCGGACGTTCGATCTGTTCGCATAGCCAGAACAGCTGCGCCGTTTCTTCCACCTTCTCGGCCAGGGCTAGAGCCTCTTGAAGTGTGGACCCCACCGTCACCGCTCCGTGGTGACCGATCAGGGTCGCCTTCCCGTCAGCTAAGGCATTGGCCACTGCCTTAGCCAAGTCCCAGGTGCCGGGAGAGGCGTGGGCTGAAACCGGAAGCGCCTCTCCAAAGAGAATCCTACCCTCATCGTGTACAACAGGAAGAGACCTAAGCACGACCGCGGCGGCGGTAGCAAATGGGGAGTGGGTATGTACAATTGCTTGGACGTCTTTCCGCATTCGATAGATCTCCACGTGCATCCGCCACTCGGAGGAAGGGTCGCCGTTGCCGGAGTATCTCTTGCCATCGTAGTCGATCTCGATGACCTGATCCCTGTGCAGAGCCTCGTAGGGAATCCCGCTTGCAGTGATGAGGATCCGCTCTCCAGCTCGCCGAGAGACGTTGCCGGAACTCCCCCGGGCAAGGCCCAATCCGGCCATCCGTTGCGCTGTCTGCATCACCTGCTCACGCAAGGGATGAATCATCTGTGCGTCCTTGCTATCAGGCATACTCTTCCCAACCTTAATTCCAACCACGCTTGCGGATAAACCCAGCCGCTCCTTCGTCCCCACGCCGGTCTTATCACTCCTCTACCAGAGCCCCTACTTGTATCCGTGTTCTTCATGGTTACCTTCAATATGATAAGGCGGCCGCAGCACCCCGTTCTCGGTGACGATGCCCGAGATGAGCTCCGCCGGGGTCACATCGAACGCTGGATTCCAGACCCGCGCACCCTTAGAGGCAAACTGTATCCCCCGAGGCGCCAGTACTTCCTCTGCCGCCCGCTCCTCGATCGGGATCTCTTCGCCGCTTGCAAGCGTTGTGTCGACGGTCGAGGTGGGAGCAACTACGTACAGGGGGATCCTGTGGTGATGAGCCAGAACTGCAAGGGTGTAAGTCCCGATCTTGTTAGCCACATCGCCGTTTTGCGCTATGCGATCTGCTCCGGCCAGAACCGCATCTACCTTCCCCTTCGCCATGAGGTATCCCGCTGCCGAGTCTACGATCAACCGGAACGGTATCCCTTCCTGCAGAAGCTCCCAGGCGGTCAGCCGGCTGCCTTGGAGGAGAGGCCGTGTTTCACAGGCGTAGACCATGCTGAGCCTGCCTCTCTCCCAGGCTGCCCGAACTACTCCCAACGCGGTCCCGTAGCCTCCGGTAGCTAAGGCGCCAGCGTTACAAATGGTGAGAACCCGCGCGGCCTGAGGAAGAATCGCAGCCCCATGCTCTCCCATGCGCTGGTTGGCTTCGACATCCTCTTTGTGGATCTGCCTAGCCTCCGCAAGGAGGGCCTCCCGAAGTTTGGCAGGGTCGCCGTTCTTATGTTGCTGGAAGATCCTTTCCAAGCGGGCGATGGCCCAGAAGAGGTTTACCGCTGTTGGGCGTGTCCCGCGAAACTCCGCTGCAACTTGAGCAAAACGTGCGGTGAGGTCCCTTCCTTCAACTTCTTCCCGCATTCCCAGTACTATCCCGTAAGCCGCGGCGATTCCAATCGCGGGTGCCCCACGCACCTTCATTTGTCGGATTGCATCCGCCAAATCGAGGTAGTCGGTGATCCTAAGGAGAACTTCTCTCGATGGGAGCTGAGTTTGATCTATAAGATCAACCCCTCCCTCACGGTAGACAAGCGGGGACGGTAAACCATGAAATTCAGGAAGGTTCGGGTTGTTCATTGTTTGACGTAGTGCTTGCCCAGTGCAGCAGGGACATTGGCGCGCCGGATGAAGAAGGCCAGTACAAAAACAGTCAGCAGGTACGGGAGCATAATCGAGAACTGACTGGGGATGAAACTCTGCAGCCGCATCTGGAGAGCATCGATGAATCCAAACAAAAGCGCCGCTCCTAAGGCCCCCATGGGGGTGTAGTTCCCAACAACCATTGCCGCGATGCCGATGAACCCGCGACCTCCAACCATGCCGGAAGTGAACCGCCCTACGCTGTTGAAGAAGAAGGCACCGGCCAGACCGCAGAGCACACCATTGAGGATCGTGTAGATGTAGCGTGTCCGATGGACGTTGATCCCAGCGGTGTCCGCTGCTTCCGGCTTCTCACCGACTACACGAAGGCGTAGGCCCCACTTGGTGCGAAAGAGGAAGATCTGCGAGGCAACGATGAGAACAAACGCAGCCCCGGTGATATACCAGGTATTGATTGTTTCGGAGTACGAAGAGGTCCCGCGCCATCCCCACACCGAACTGGTGATAAACAGCGCCAATCCGGCAACCAGGATGTTGAGGGCTATTCCGGACACGACATGGTTTGCACGAAAACGGATGCACCACACCGCGTGAAGATACCCGGCCAATCCCCCGGCAATGGGTGCAGCGATCAGCGCAAGCCATGGGCTTCCGGTGAAGTACGCCACCAGTGCCGAGACCAACCCCCGAGAACAGCCGTTCCCTCCACGCCGACGTTGATCACGCCAACCCGTTCGGAGAATGTCTCACCGAGCGCGATAAGGGCGATCGGGCTCGCCAAGCGAAGTGCCGACAGCACAAGATGGATGTTGAAGATCTCTCTGAGGACGTCCATCCGGTTATCGCCTCCTCCAACGAATGAGGTTGCGTACAAGGTCGGTGCGATGATGAAGAAGATCACCAGCCCCTGGAGGACCGCTGCGATGTCACCCGGCGCAGCGCCAGAACGCTGAACTTGCATCCCCCCGGCCCGCAGAGCCCCCATCAGTAGAGCAGCGAAGATGGCTCCAATTGGGTGAGCCCGCGCAATCAGCCCACCCGCTATTCCATCCCAGCCGTACCCAGGAGAGAAGCGCCCAATGAAGCGATAATGAGTACCGAGGACCTCGCCAGCGCCGGCGAGTCCTGCTAGCAGACCGGCAAGGCTCAGTGCAAGGATCAACTTACGTTCGATACTAATACCGCCATACTCCGCAGCTGGGGGGCTCAGTCCGACACTGCGAAGCTCATAGCCTGCTGGGGTGCGGAACAGGTAATACCACACCAACAGAGCAAAGAAGACCGCAACGATCAACGCCATGGATACCTGTGTCGGCTTGAGGATTCGAGGAAGAACCGCAGTCGATGCAATGCGGACGGTTTGATTGGCCCAATACCGGGTATCATGAAGCGGACCGCGCGGAGCGACCAGGTAGTCGCAAAGCCCGATTGCCACGTAGGAGAGCATCATCGTAGAAACGAACTCGTTGACACCACGTTTTGCCTTCAGGTAACCGGGGATCCATCCCCAGAACGCACCGGCCAGTCCCCCTGCACACAAACAGGCGATCACATGCAGAACCATCGGCAGATGGAGGTACGCCCCCACCACTGCGGCTACCATGGCCCCAATGTACAGCTGCCCTTCGGCCCCGATGTTGAACAACCCACAACGAAACGCGATCAGAAAAGAAAGCGACGTGAGAATGATCGGCGTGGACTTGGTCAGCGTCTGTCCGATCGCCAGCTTTCCGCCGAACGCCCCCTTCCACAGATTGATGAAGACCGCGCTCACCGAGAAACCGGCAGCCCAGATAATGAAGGCTCCAACAGCAAAGGCGAGCGCGATAGAGAGTGCCGTAATCCCCATCTCTCGCAGCAGGGTGGAATGCTTCAGCATCATACTGCGTGCCTCCTCAGCTTTCACCGGATTCGTGTGCATCTACGCGGGACTGGGTTCCGCTGAGCATCAGTTCACCAAGTTCGCGGCGGTTCGTCTCTTCTGGATCCTTGATCGCAACGATTTGCCCGTCGTAAATGACAGCGATGCGGTCGCTGACCATGAGGATTTCATCTAAATCCATTGAGATCAGCAGGATGGCTGCGCCCTGGTCACGCATCTTGAGCAACTGCTCACGAACGTACTCGATCCCACCGATGTCCAGTCCCCTTGTCGGTTGCGCCGCGATGATTACACAGGGCTCTTTAGAGATCTCACGTCCGACGATCAAACGCTGTTGGTTCCCTCCCGACAGGTTCTGCGCCATGATCTGGACCGACGGGGTTTTGACGCCAAACGCCTCGACGATTCGACACGTGTAATCCGTGATCGCACGTTGATTCTGCCGGAATCGGTTGGGAGCAAACTGGCGTACTCGTTGTTGTCCGAGGATGGCGTTTTCCCGCAGGGAAAAACCCATGACGAGACCACGGAGCTGTCGATCGGCAGGGATGTGGGAAATTCCAGCGTCAATGAAGTCGCGAGCTGTTTTGCCGGTCAGATCAAGGTTGTTGAGCGTAATCGATCCTGATCGGAACGAACGCAGGCCGGTCAGTACCTCGGCAAGTTCGGCCTGTCCGTTTCCCTGAACGCCGGCAATGCCCAGAATCTCGTGCTTGCGAAGATCGAGCGAGATCCCCTTCAACGCAAGGAGGCCGCGATCATCGTACGCTTCGATATCCTTTATCTGAAGCGCGGTCTCCCGTTTGCCCTTGGTCTGGCTGCGCCGGACGGTAAATACCACATCGCGGCCGACCATCATCTCGGCGAGCTCCCGCTCATCTGTCTGCCTAGCGTTCACAGTGCCAATAACGGTCCCTTTGCGTAGGACTGTGATCCGATCACACATATCGATCGCTTCGCGCAGCTTGTGGGTGATGAGGACGGTGGACTTACCCTCCTCCTTCAGCTTCATCAACGCGCCTTCCAGGTGTTCGACCTCCTGCTCGGTCAGCACAGCCGTCGGTTCATCGAGGATTAGGGTGTCCGCCCCGCGGTAGAGGGCCTTTATGATCTCTACCCGTTGTTGCGCACCGACTGCAAGTTGGTCGACTTGAGCTTTCGGATCGATGGGGAGCCCGTATTGCCTCGAGAACTCCTCGATGCGCTGAACAGCGGTCTCTCGATCGAGGAATATGCCCGATCTGATCGGTTCCTGGCCGAGCATGATGTTCTCAGCGACGCTGAGTCTGGACACGAGCATGAAGTGCTGATGGACCATGCCGATGCCTAGGCGGATCGCGGTGGCAGGGCCGTAGTTGGATTGGGGTTTTCCGTTTATGAAGATCTCGCCCGCGTCCGGCCGGTAGAGACCGTATAACGTGCTCATGAGCACGGTCTTCCCGGCACCGTTTTCGCCGAGAAGACCGTGTATCTCTCCGCGTTCCAAGGCGAAGTCGATACCATTGTTGGCGACGACGCCCGGGAATCGCTTGACAATTCCCCGCATCTCAACCGCGAACTCAGGCATCGACTTCTCTTGCATCAATTAATTCAAGATTAGTGTTCGATGACGATGGTGCCGTCAGCGATACCGTTTGCAGCTTCGATGAGCTTCATAATGACCTCACACGGGACCTCAACTTCCGAAGCACTCTTGGTGATGTACTGGTTCACGTCGAGGTTTCCGATTGCGATGCCCGTTCCGAATCCAAAGTCAGTCCGGATTCCATAGCTGTAGATACCGGGGGCCCACGTGCCGTTGACGACCTTCATGATCTCCGATTCGACGGCCAGATCAACGCGCTTCAGACCGCTGGCGATGATCACGTCGGCATGTTCGGGAGCCGTAGCCGCCTGGTCGACGTCGGTTCCAAGGGCGTACCGCCCTTCAGCCTCTTCCGCTGCAGAAAAGACGCCAAGGTGCGATTTCCCGGCCGCGCCGTAGATGATGTCCGCACCGGCGTTGTACATCTCGCGTGCCAGTTCCGCGCCAAGCGTTGGGTTCGCCCACTCGCCCACGTAACGCACCAAACGTCAACATCAGGATTCGCCCACTGGGCGCCCTGCGTGTACCCGTTCATGAAGCTGATGATGAGCGGGATTTCCATGCCCCCCTCGAAACCGACGGTGTTCGTCTTGGTCATCATGCCAGCGACAACTCCGCACAGGAACGCCTCTTCCCAGTCGTTCGTAACGACCGAGGCGACGTTGTCAGCGACGACTACCATGTCGATGATAACGAACTTCTGGTCGGGATATTGCGGAGCAACAGTCTCCAGCGCTGCAGCCTGATCGAAACCGATGCAGACGATAATGTCGTAAATACCAGCATCAGCGAACTGCAACTGGTAACCTTCGTACTCGGAGATGTCCGTAGGTTCCACGTAGTCGAGAACATCTTCAACTGTCACACCGTACTGCGCTGCGATCACAGCGGCTGCATCCGAAGCCCCTTTGAAGCTCTGATCATTAAACGACCGGTCCCCCAGCCCTCCCGTCGCAAGGATTAGACCGATCTTAGGGGCCTGCGCAAGCCCCGCGCCTGCCACCAACGAAACCAGAACCACTGCTGCGAGGATAACAGCAAAGATTTTCTTCATCCCTTCCCTCCTTTGAAATTGTGCTTCCTTGAGGCGTCCTGACCAGCGTATTTTAACTCGCTGCAGAGCGTCCCTCCCTTTTAAAATAATAGAGTAGCACTTTCATATAGAACCGTCAAGCGTTCCGTCTCTCGTTGCCAGAGAAAGGATCGCTTCCAACGCGCAATCGATCTCCTGGGAAATGGCGCGGCTGACTACTTCTCTATGCGGATCGTACGCCCCTGCCGAGCTCGTCGCGCATCGCCGTCAATGGCCAGGATGGCCCCAGCCTGTACACCTCGCAGCAAGGCCACACAGAAGAGCGCGGCACACTCCATCTCCACGCAGAGTGCTCCTGCCTGCGATAGGAGCCCGAATTTCAGATCGAGTACTCCCTGGTAGAAAGCGTCAGATGTCACTACGACACCTCGATGAAGACGTACCCCTTGGGCGTCTCCTGCCTGCCAGAGTGCGCTCACTAGCTCAGGATCGGCTACTGCTGGATACTCAACAGGGAGAAGTTGCGAGCTGGTCCCCTCACCCCGTACCGCTCCAATGGCCACCACCAGGTCGCCATCCCTCACATCATCCTGCAGGGAACCGGCGGTCCCAACCCGCAGAAGCACCCGTGCACCAGCACGAATCGATTCCTCTATACAGATTGCTGCCCCAGGTGCACCGATTCCCGTGGATACGACGCCCACAGGAACTCCTTTGTAAAGCCCGCGATAAGAATGGAACTCTCGGTTTTTAGCTATTTCTTCTGCCCTATCCAAACGCTCAGCGATACTGGCTGCGCGTGCCGGATCTCCAGGGAACAAAAGGTATGGGGGAAGATCTCCAGGCGACACAAGCAGACTAGGAAACTTCATGAAGTTCCTCCTTCGAGCCTTCTCACATATCCCGGAAAGACTTAGCTGCACCTGCAGTCAAGTCACCGGCCCCTTCTCTGTCGTTAGGTACGGTACGGTGCTGTGCTCGCTCAGTGACGGGCCCAAATGCAACAGCCACTTGAGCTTCCGAGGATTCAAGTGGCTGTCACGTTTTCGGATTCATAGAAGACCTCCGCTGGATACCCCTCAAGCGAGCTTAAGGGGTTATTTACTCAATCAGCACGTGATTGCGAACGTTCGTCTATAAAGCACATACCTCTCTCATTAAGGGAAGACAAGGCGCGAGCCGGCCCCGATCCCCAGCTCAGCAAGGGTTCCACTCGGAAGCTCAAGCGCATACCGGAACGGACCCTTCGCCGTGTAAAGATCGGAGGACTCTGCCTCCATGGTCGTACTCCCCACAAACGCTCCACTCCCATCGAAGAAGGCGATATCAAGCGGGAAGAGGACCGTCTCCATGGTGAAACGCCGTTCTCCCTCATCCTCGTACGCGAACAGGATCCCTGGGAAGCCCGCAAGCAGCTCCTCCGGAAAGCCCCGGAACCCGACGAATCGTTCGTGCCCTTCATCGGCGAGGAGGGCAGGGATCGAGAGGGAGTCGCCACTCTTCGTCACCACGGTGAGGTCGCTCGCTTCCATCGTTACTAAGATCCCAACTCCGTTCTCCGCAACCGCCGCGGAGATGATCGGCGCGGTATCCTCCACACCAGCGGGATAGATCATGACCGGGTCGTCCCCGATCCCGTCCCCATCGGCGTCCTCTCCCTGATAGTTCGCCCAGTAGTTCCCCTCGCCCGCAACGGTCCACGTGGTCTTCCCGTAGTCCTCGACAAGGTGCTCCCCCCGCCGAAGAAGGCGTTACGGTAGATCCGTGTCGCCTCGGAATCGTGGTTAAGGTAGAGGTGGTGCTGATTATCGGCAAATACGTTATCGTGAATTGAGTTCCCGCGCGCGGTCTGCTTCCCGTAGGTCTCGGGGAAGATGATCCCCCGTGTGCTCTGCGAGAGCAGGTTCCCTGCAGCCTCGTTATTGGATCCGGTGATCGACATCCCATAGGCCGCTTTGACGATCGTATTCTTAAGGACCGTATTGCTGTTCGCCTGCGTGCCGAGGAGGATCCCTGTCTCCGCCTCGGTAATTCCGTTTGCCTCCACACGATTCCCTATCGCCTGCTCAATACTGATCCCGTACTTCGTATTCTCGTGGGTGATCGTGTTGGCTAGAATCTCATTCCCAGTCGAGCCGGCGTTCACCGCAATCCCGGTTGGGTTCGCATAGGCCATATTCTCCTCCACCCTGTTATCGTCCGAGGCGGCGAGGATCAGACCGTAATTGTTCGCGAGAAGCTGATTCTCCGTGATCAGGTTCCCCGAAGAGAGCCACAAGAAGAGACCAGCGTGCCGGTTGTTCTTCAACAGGTTTCCACTCACCGTGTTCCCATCGCAGCGATAGAGGCTGATCCCATGGTCGGTGTAGACAGGGCTCGTCCGATAGACCTCGTTATTACTGATAAGCGAATCATCGACAAAGGCGAGCTGTATCCCATCTCCGTTTACGATCTCGTTATCCGTGATCGCCATGTTGCGGCTGGCGACGATGTACAGGTTGCTCGAACGAATCCCGCTCACCGTCTCACCCTCTTTTCCGTAGAGGTACCGGATCGGGTAATCGTTCAGGATGTTCGACTCGTCGATCAGATGATCGTACTCAGCGGCCGTTTCACCGGTGATCTTAAGCCCGCTCCCCAGAACGTAGATGGTGTTTCCGCGCAGGGTCACTCCAGTCGATGAGGAGATCTCGATTCCGTTCAATGCGTTCGATATCGAGCAGTTCTCCACCATGGCAGCGGATACGAATCCCAGTCGGATCGCCGCTCCCTTTGCGCTCATCGCCCCACGGATGACGAGCCCGCGAAGGATAAAGTGCGCGCTCGCGTTCTCCACCTTAACCCCGTAGGATTCTCCATCGGGAACGTCGATCTCCCATCCGGCGATGATATAAGGATCTTCGGTGGTCCCGCTACCGGAGACGACCCCGTTTTCATGTGTAAAATCGCTGTTTCCGAGGATTACGATCGGGGCGTGGACTCCGCCAGCTAACCCCGCAACTGCCAAGGAAACGACACTCAATATGACAAGAATCACCATACGTTTCATCTGAATACTCCTTATAGTTCGTATCGACGACCCACATACCCTGCCGATCATTATAGCGATGCGCCAAAAACCGAACAACGACCTCACTTTACGCACCAACTGAGAAGAGAGTCTATCACCCGCTCGTGTTGAGACGGTGAAGCGATTGTGTGCAATCTGTGAAGAGCACGACCTGTTCTCGTAAATCTCGACCGCCGGGGGCGTGGTAGTTAGCGATCAGCAATCAGCTTTCAGCGGTCAGCTCTCAGCAGGCTCTATTGCCCGTTGTGATCGGCTCTCTTATACTCTCCTTGATATGAGCCAGGACCTACTTTCGGATCTGAATGAGCAGCAGCGCGCCGCCGTCACCCACGGTGAGGGACCACTCCTCGTGATCGCCGGGGTGGGAACAGGGAAGACCACGGTGATCACCCGGCGGATCGCATGGTTGATCGCTGAGAAGCGGGCCAAGCCAGCGGAGATCCTCGCCCTCACCTTCACTGAGCGGGCCGCCGCCGAGATGGAGGAGCGGGTCGACCTCCTCGTCCCTTACGGCTACATCGAAGCCCGCATCGGGACCTTTCACTCGTTCTGCGATTCGCTTTTGCGCGAGAATGCCGTCCTCTTAGGGCTCACTCCCGACTACCGCATCCTCACCGAGGCCGAACAGGTGATCTTCCTCAAAGAGCACCTGTTCGACCTGCCGCTTAAACGCTTCCGCCCGTTGGGAAACCCCGTAAAACACCTGCGGGCGATCCTCACCCTCTTCTCCCGTGCCAAAGACGAGGACGTCACCCCGCAGGAGTATCTTGCCTATGCCGAGCGGCTCGCCGCACAACAGGCGAGCGAGGAGAACGAAGAGGAGAGAAAGCTCCTGCAAGAGGAGTCCGCCGATCAATTGGAGCTCGCCAAGGCGTATGCAGCTTATCAGCAGCTCCTTGCAGAGAACGGATACGTCGATTTCGGCGACCTGATCACTATGGCCCTCAGACTCCTGCGCGAACACCCCTCGTCCTTCACCGCTACCAGGAGAGGTTCCGTTACATCCTCGTCGATGAGTTTCAGGACACGAACTTCGCCCAGTTCGAGCTATTGAAGCTCCTCTCCAGCAAGGGGAACCTCACCGTCTGCGGCGATGATGACCAGTCGATTTACAAGTTCCGCGGCGCGGCGATCAGCAACATCTTGAACTTCCAAGAAGAGTACCCCGATGCCTATAACATCGTCCTCGTGGAGAACTACCGTTCTACACAGCAGATCCTCGACGCCTCCTACCGCCTGATCCAGCACAACAACCCCGATCGATTAGAGGTACGATCGGGGATCGTAAAGCGCCTGCACGCGGTCACAGGTGAGGGGAGGCCACTTCACCAGCATCACTTCGAGACGTTAGACGAGGAGTGCGATTTCGTCGCAGAGACGATCGCTGATCGAGCGAAGAAAGAAGGGCGCACCTACCGCGACTTTGCCATCCTCGTGCGGAGTAACGCCCAGGCTGATTCGTTCCTCCACGCGTTGAACCTCCTTCACATCCCGTGGCACTTCTCCGGGAGCCGTGGGCTCTACGATCGCGAAGAGATCAAGACCGCCATCGCGTTCCTGCGCGTCCTCGCAGACCCACGTGACAACCTGTCGTTCCACTACCTCGCAAGCTCTTCCCTGTACCGGGTCACCGGGGAGGACCTTGCCCTCGCCACGAGCTACGCCAAGCGCCGCAACAAGAGCCTGTTCGAGGTGTTCCGCATCGCGGGAAAAAACGCGGACTTCCTCGGGCTTTCAGAAGAGGGACGAGTTGCGATGACGAAGCTCTCGGACGACCTCAGAGCGATGTTCCCCCTGGCGGCGCAGGAGAAGACCGGTGAGGTTCTCTACCACTACCTCACCGAACGGACCGGGACGATTGAGGCATTGTCCAACTCGCAAGAGGCTGAGGACGCTCTGCGCGTACAGAACCTGGCCAAACTCTTCTCGATCATCGAGCGCTTCTCGAAAGTGACGACCTACGACCGTGTCCCGTGGTTCATCGATTACCTCGATGCCCTGATCGAGGCCGGGGACAATCCCCCCGTGGGAGAGGCCAACTGGGATACCGATGCGGTGAACGTCCTCACCATCCACCAGGCAAAGGGGCTGGAGTTTCCGATCGTCTTCCTCGTCGGGCTCGTCGCGGGGAGGTTCCCCTCGGCCCACCGCCGCGATCCGATCCCGCTCCCCGATGCACTCGTAAAAGATCTCCTCATCACCTCCGACTTTCATAGACAGGAGGAACGGCGCCTCTTCTACGTGGGGATGACCCGCGCCAAGGAGGACCTGTACCTGACGAGCGCCAAGGACTACGGCGGCAAGCGACCGCGCAAGCCGAGCCTGTTCGTCTCCGAGGCCCTCGACATCTCCCCTTCCCAGCTCAAGGTGGTGAAGGGTTCACCCCTCGCGACGATCACTCGCCATGCGCGGATGCAATCCGAGAGCGCAGAGCCCACAGAACCCACCGCACCAGAGAAGGATGATCTCGTCCTCATTCCACACGGGAAGAAACCCCTCGAACTGAGCCACCGCAAGGTGGACGATTACCTCACCTGTCCGATGAAGTACCGCTACATCCACGTGTTGAAGGTTCCGATCCGCCAGCACCACACGGTGATCTACGGAAACGCGATCCACCATGCGATCAGGCAGTACAACATCGCCCGCCACGCTGGAAGGGAGGTTCCTCTTTCCGAGCTCAAGGAGACCTTCCGCAAGTTCTGGCAGACTGAAGGGTTCCTCACGCGAAAACACGAGGAGCTACGCTTCCAAGAGGGCCTCACGGCGCTCGAACACTTCCACACCCATGCGAGTGCAGAAGAGACTGTTCCCACCTACGTTGAGCAGCACTTCTCGTTTATCGAAGACGCGGTGAAGGTCAGCGGGTACTTCGACCGTATCGACCTCCCGGAGGGGAAGGACCCTGATAACGGAGTGATCATCGACTACAAGACCTCACAAGTCGCCGACACGGATCAGGCGGACAAAAAGACGAAAGAGAGCCGTCAGCTCGCGATCTACGCCCTCGCCTACAAGCGACTATTCAAAGCACTTCCCGCTCGCCTTGAACTTCGCTTCCTCACCCCGGAGATCATCGTGGGAAGCTGCATTCCGAATGAAAAAACGCTAGAGCGCGCGTTATCGGACATCAAGAAAGCCACCGACGGGATCGGCGCCGAGCGTTTCCCGGCAGAACCGACCTACTTCGCTTGTACCTATTGTCCTTACCGCTCGATCTGCCCCGCAAAGCGCTGACTGCTGGGGTCAGGTCTTGCAATCCAACATTCGACTTTAGCCTTGTGTTAGCTGCCCTCCAGTACCCGCTCATAGATCGCCTCATACTGCGGGACGATCTGTTGGTAATCGAAGGTCTCCACGGCGCGCTTCCGCGCTGAAGCGGCGAAAGCCTCCCACCGGTCGCGGTCGGATAAGAGTTCGATCGCGTAGTCGGCCATCCGCTCGACATCCCCCACCGGGGCGAGATAACCACATATTCCGTGTTCAATCACCTCAGGGATCCCGCCGACGTTGCTTGCAATCACAGGAACGCCGCTTGCCAGCGCCTCCAGTGCGGCAAGCCCAAAGCTCTCCGTCTCGCTCGGCAATAGGAAAAGGTCGGCGGCCCGGAGGATGGGGGCGACACGATCGACCACCCCAAGGAAGCTCACCCTGTCGCGCACCCCCAGTTTCGCCGCCAATTCCTCGGCCACCGGGGCCTCCGGCCCGTCCCCGACCAGGATCAGCCGCGCGTCGAACTCCATGGAAACCCGAGCGAAGATCGCGATGACATCGCCAATCCGCTTGACCGGCCGGAAGTTCGAGATGTGCATCAACGTGACTTGATCTGGAGAGCCTCTCGCCGGAAGACAGGGGCACGGATCGCCCAAGTGCCGTTGCGGATCGATGAAGTTGTACACGACGTCGATCGGCCGCGTGATCCCGAACTGCCGACGGGTCTCCTCCTTCAGAAAGTGAGAGACGGCCGTCACCGCATCAGCCCGCTCGATCGCCAGAGTTGTCACCGGCTTGAACGAGGCATTGTTCCCGACCAGGGTGATATCAGTCCCGTGCAGGGTGGTCACCACCTTGAGCCCCAGACCGGCTGTGATCTGCTTAGCGAGGAGCGCCGCTGCGCCAAACGGGATGGCGTAATGCACATGAAGGATCTGCAGCTCCTTCATCCGCGCCACTTCGGCCATCTTGGAGCTAGGGCCAGGGTATAGGGAAAGTTCTTCAACAAGGGGTAGCGTTCAATCTCGACCTCATGGAAGCTCACGCGCGGGGGAAGTTCCCCCAATCGCAAGGGCGTGGCGTAGCTGATAAACGCTACCTCGTGCCCACGTTCCGCCAGGTGCTTGCCGAGCTCGGTGGCGACGACCCCACTTCCACCGTGAGTGGGATAACAAGAGATGCCGATGCGCATAGTCCTCCCTTTAAAACGATGAAAAACGAGCCTTCATCGGATCCTCGACCTCCAACACCCCTCGGATGAGGAACCCCTCCCCGTACTCCTTCCCGATAAGCGCCCCGTAATAAGCCATCCGGCCGCGAATCAGCCGATCGGTCGCAGGGGTGGTAAGACAGGTCTCCGGATAAGTGGAATCTGCGAGTGTGAACTGCGAAGCGTAGGCGCGGATCGCTTCCATCTTCCGCTCGAACTGGGCGCTGATATCGACGATGAACGAGGGAGAGAATTCCTCCCAACCCATGTAGTAAAGGACCTGCTTTGGACGATGGCTCGCTTGCCCGGTTTCGTAGCGCGGAAGCCCGGCGAGGAACGCTCCTTCATAGACGAGTTCGCTTGCATGCGCATGATCGGGATGCCGATCGCACCAGTAAGGGACAAAGATCAGCTGCGGCCGGAAGCGACGAATCACCTCGACGACCGCACGCTTGGCCGCTGGTGTTGCGCGAAGATCGCCATCGGGGAGACCTATGTTCTCCCGTGTGGCGACCCCGAGAATCTGGGCGGCTTTTCGTGCCTCCTCCCAGCGCGTCTCCACCGTCCCGCGGGTTCCCAACTCGCCGCGGGTCATGTCCACCAGCACGATCGACCGGCCAGCATCGACCAACTTGGCGAGAGTGCCCCCGCAACCAAGCTCGATATCATCTGGGTGTGCTCCGAAGGCGAGTACGTCTGTGTCAGTCATCGTCTTCCCAAGTAACCACGCGGTGGTAGTGGTTGTCAAGCTCTGTCAACGAGAGGAGCCGATCCACAAACCCGGGTCCGTGCCGGTTGATAAAGTGGGGAAGTGGGAAGACCCGTTCCTGCGGCCGTTCGCGCGGAAGAAGAGAATTTCGCAATCGCTGAAAGGCTCCGAGAGAGAGACCGTGCTTTGCCAAGCCGGCGCGGAGAGCCCGGCGCTCCAGGCGGTCGATCGCCTGCAGCGACACCGCGCGCGTCCCTGCCCACGATCGCTCCAAGGTCGGGTCGAGATCGGTAACAGTGGTGCGAAGCGGCTCGAGATCCTTGCCGATCGCCTCCCTCGCTTCGGCGAAGCGCTCTCGGACTTCATGCGGCGCGCGAGCACGTAGGGCCTCCTTCGAAGTGAATGTACCGGAAAGGATCGCCTCGACACTCGTCCCAAACCGTGAGACAAGCTCAGCCTCCGTTCGAGTGAGAACGGTGAAGCCCTTGCGCGGGAAACAGATCGGCTGAGGAAGATCGAACAGGGAATAGAGCGGCTTCAGCATCGCGTGATAGGTAATCTCGCCGGGGCCAAGGACACTTGCAAGGATCGGAAGGAGTGCATCGGCAAGAAGTGGCCGCAGGGCCACGTCGGGGGAATAGCGCTCAGGGTGTTCGTCCACCGTTAAGAGATGAGACCGGGGATCGCCGACCCGGACCCTGCGCCCGGCCGCATCGAAGGTGTAGAGCCCTCCCGCCTGCGCTGGGGAGAGGGCCGGCGAGTAACCTGCGGCACGCAGCCTCTCGGCGGTCCTCTCCAAGCAATCCTGAATCTCGGGGCGTCTTTTAAGAGCTGTGCGGAAGAAGACACGCCCTGACGCACGTAAAAGTGAGGGCCCGACAAGAACAAGCCCCTGCTTGGAGAAGAACTGGGCACAGAGGCGGGCATGCCAACCGCTGTAATCCTCCCCCTTTTTCGGGGCGAACAACTCCCGCGTAAGCGCGTGATGAGGGCCAGGGAGAAGCACATCGAAGTACTCGCCAAACACACTACAGATCTCGTCACTCAAGGGAAGGTCGGCGATCGGGCGGCCGCGCCCCTCCCATTCGAAACGGATCGCCCCCACCTCCCCGTCGCGCTTGAGAACGTAAGCATGGTTGATCTCCGTGAAGTCATGGTCCTCATCCGCGAGCCAGAATAGGGGAACGACCCTCACTCCCAGACGCTCCTCCAAGGAGGCGGCGAGGCGGATCGTCGTGATGATCTTGTACGTTGTGTAGACCGGCCCGCCGAGGAACCCGACCTGTTGCCCGCTGATCACACAGAAGGTCGATCGCGCCCGCAGATCGGTGATGCTCGCAAGGACAGCGGGATCGGACGCAAAGCGGGTGTTGTACTCATAGAGGCGGTCACAGATCGCCCCGCGCGGGTAGTCGACCCTGCTCCGCGCCTCCAACGCCTGCGCGAACCCTGCGATGGGATGGGTGAAGAAGGAGGAAGCGGTCCCACGACCGGCGATGTAGTCGAGATACAGCCTCCTCTCCGGGTAGAGCATCCCGGCGTCAATGCGTTCAATCACACTACCCTTCCTTTTCTGCGACCAGGATGAGCCTCTTGCTCGCCGAGCAATGGGGTTCGCCGCGAAGCGACCCGTAGCGCTGCACATTCGCGAATCTGACGTCTTTTAGCATCTCCTCCAGTTCATCCCCGGTGTACATCCGCACTGACTCGTAGAAGGTCCGTTCCTCTCCGCCTTCCTCGATCACGCGCGTCGCCTTCTCCACGCGGCGACGATCCTCGCTTACGCGGCGCTCGATGAGAAGGACCCGTCCAGAAAGGGTCCGCTCCTCTTTCGGAACAAGGTGAGCGATCACCCAATCACGGTTCAAGGTGTCGATCAGGAAGATCCCTCCCGGCTGCAAAGCCCGGTTCACCGCCGCGAGAACCGCTTGATCCGTCTCGTCGTCTTCAAAATACCCGAACGAGGTGAACAGAGACAAGACCATCGCGAAGTGTCCCACATACGGGATCTCGCGCATGTCGGCCTGCACGAGCTCGATCCCCTCCACACCAGCAGCGGCAAGCCGCTTCGCCGCGACATCAAGAAGCTCTTGCGAAAGATCGAGCCCGACAAGGTGGGAAAAGCCCGCTTCGTATAGAGCAAGAAGGTGTCGGCCCGCTCCACAGCCCAGATCGAGGAGCGGTTCGTCCTTCGCAAGGGCGACGAGATCCATCACCGCACGGATATCCGCCCGTGCCTCGGCCTCGTTACGATGGGAGTAGAGAGCGAGGTACTCCCGTCCGAAGCTCTCCACGTACCAGGGTCTCATGCGATTCCGTGTTCTTTCTTGTAGACAAGCCAGTTCCGTTTGAGGCCGACGAACGCCTCAAAGTCCGGTTGGAAGAGGAAAGGGTTGGTCTTTTTCTCCTTTCCGATCGTCGAGTCCGGCGACGTCCCGTAATCGTGCCCGGGGAAAACCCGGGTCGCATCGGGGAGGGCGAGGAGCTTCTCGTGGAGAGAGGCGTATTCGTCCCACGCCCCTGCATCGTAGTCGGTTCCCCCCACCTTACCCACAAAGAGAGTATCACCAGTGAAGACCGCATCGCCGATGTGAAGGCAGATCGAGTCCTCGGTATGACCGGGTGTGTGAAGAATCCTCACCTCAAGCTCCCCGATAGGGAAAGAGGCTCCATCCTCCACGCGGATGCCGGTCTCCCGGTCGGTCTCCCCGTAAAGAAGCGGCCGCACCCCGGTCAGCCGCTCGATCACGGCGTTCCCATTTGTGTGATCGAAGTGGTCATGCGTGACGAAGACGTAGACGATCCGGTACCCCCTCTCGCGTGCGAAATCGACGATCCGCTCCGGCGAGAACGAAGGATCAACCACGACCGCCTTCTTGCTTCCCTCATCGGCGATGAGGTAACCAAAATTACGATCCCCTCCGGTTTTAAACTGCTTGATTAACATCTTCCTCCTTCTATTCTACAAAATCGCGTCGCTATCTTCTCAACCGAGGATTAGTCTAAGATCCCCCGTCCCTTTCAGCAAGACCACGAAGACGACTCCTTCCATGTAAGGTTCATCACCGGGCGAGGCAGTATCCAATCTGGTAGGAGGTGGCCTTGAGGCCACCCCCTCCCAACAGAACGGTACGTACCGGCCAGGTATACCGCTCCTCGATCAGTGACCGAACCGATCAGGTTCGGGAGAGCGCAATTGTAAAATCATGCAGGAACACCAATCCCCATTCCCTGAACCAATTAAGGTTCATCACAAATCGCACCGGCCGTCTCATCACCGATTGCCATCGGTTCATTTTGATCCAGACTCGATGCGCTTCCTGTGGTGCAAAACCCGATTTGATCATGATCCGTTGGAACTTCCGAGGGTTCTTCCATTTCTTTAACTGTATCGACCTCAACCGGCTTCGAATCCAGGCATCAAGGTCGCGAAACAGATATCGAAATTCCTGAACCCCAAAGTATCCAACGAGAGCCTCGCAAGTATTTGTTCAGCTCGTGAATCACTTGGTACATCGATAGAGGATTGTTCCTGTGGGTCAATTCCCGGACTCGCTCTTTGAACCGGATACGGGCCTTGTTGCTGACGCGAATCTTACCCTTAAGAATCTGAAATCCCAAAAAGGTAACGTTCTTGATCGGTGCAACACGACTCTTCTCCTGGTTCACAATGAGCCCGAGTTCTTCCTCCAGGTATGTTACCGTCCCCGTCATCACTCGCTCTAGCAGCTCTTTCCGATCTGACAACGATCACAAAGTCATCTGCCCACCGACAGTACCCCAGGTTTCGCTCCTCCAGTTTGTGGTCCAGTTCATTAGAAGACGATGTTTTCAGAGCATCGGGGAGAGCGGCGAGCCTTGGGGGCAACCTTTGGTCGTCTTCTCAAAGATCGAGATCGATTATGACTCCTGCTTTCAGGAGTCTGGCGATCATGGTCACAAACTGTTCGTCCGCCACCTTGCGGCGGATCAGCTTCAAGATGAGACCATGGGGGATCTCGTCAAAGAACGATTTCAGATCGACCGCTACGGCCCATTCTCTCCCTTCCTTCACCAGACTTTGTAAATGATGTATAGCCTGGTGCTGACTCTTTCCCCGGCGGAAGCCGAAATTGGATGCCGTGAAGTCCGGATCGTAGATCTCTTCGAGTACGCTATGCATACTCACGCCTACGATCCGATCCATTACCACCGGTATCCCTAGCTTCCTCTTCTTGGATGTCCCTTCTTTGGGGATGAGTACCCGCCTGGCTGGCTTGAAGCGGTAGCTCATTGACTTGAGCTTGTCATGAATCAACGCCAGGAGAACTTCTTCCCTTCGCGTGAATTCTTCTACCGTCATCCGGTCTATCCCCGCTGCACCAGCATTCTTCTTTACCTGTTGCCATGCCATCCGCAGTCGTCTCGGCTCATAGACCTTCGCCAACACTTGCCTTGCTTTCACTTCGCTCCTCCGTGATTTCTCTTAACACCAAAGGATTACCGGACTGCCAGGGGCCTTATGGCCGGGACCGGGCACCTGCCTAACCCTCATGCACTTGCATAAAGGGTATCTCTCAAAAGATTCGGTTACCCCATCTTGAATTTCTGGTCCTTCCCGCACAGTTCTGTTTCGGCTCCTCGGTGCCATCACTGCCACCTTTCGTCCACGGCTTCCCCTACCTCGATGACGTGCTCAAGGTAGCCAGGCCTGGGATGTTACTCTCTCCCTTCCTGATCGTCAGGGTTTTCTCCTCCACACTGTTACCAGGCTTCATCGGCCCTGAGTCCTTAGTACTCCCCGTGAATCTGTCACCCTCTGCCCCTCCTCGCTTCGGGGTCTCCTCGTCGATTCGGTTTTCTGTCGTCTAAGACAACCTTCAACGACAGGACAGGAGGGCTTCCCTGGGTAAGACGCACCACCTCCCTGTATTCCGTCCGGCTTCATGTCAGTTCGGTTCACCGGATATCAGGTCTCGCTCCGTCACGCCTGCTCGACCTCCTCCCCAACACCATCTAGCCGGTTCGCTGTTCGCTACGTACACAAGTTCTGCCTCATGCTTCCTTTCAGACATCCCATTTCTGGTAATGCCCCTGCCTTGTTGGCGTTGTCCTTCCGTCCGGTAACGGCGAACCATATTGTTCCAGGTTATACCTGGAACTGCGGCCTGTGCGTCATGCCAGGCACACGTAAAAAGCCCCGCCCTTCCGGGACGGGGCTTTTTAAAACTGCAACCGCCCCCATAACTCCTTCTTCACTCTCGGAAACTCCTTGCGTATCTCCCTCGC